>DGYFJ06202__coassemble_935_pt1 | contig 100975 bp, 100 predicted proteins | sample DGYFJ06202__metabat2_low_PE_017 | metagenome-assembled genome bin DGYFJ06202
CTATTTTAACTATATTAGGAGCCAAGGCGGCAACTTATAGCGATGCAGCTGATTTAAGTGCATGTCAACAGTATAGTGAAAAAGTCGGAATTAGTTTCTGTGTAAGATGGCATGGTTGGGTTGCCAACCCGTGGGATGAAGTCTTAGAGAAAATTCATCCCAATGCTCTGGTATTAACTTCACGGTATGAAGGACTGCCAATGACACTTCTTGAAGGGATTAGTCGGGGGATTCCAGCAGTTGTGGCTGATTTTGTTGGATATCAGGATGTAATCGAAAATGGCATTAACGGGTTAAGTTACTCCCGGGGGAACCTAGTAATGTTAATTAAGCAGTTGGAACGGGTAAAGCAAACGTGTTGGTCATCAACATTAGTATCACAGAGCACGAAACAATACTCATTGAGTGCTTACAAAAAGCGGTTGGAATACGCAGTTAAACAGATTAGTAGGAGTTGATAATTAATGACGGTTTATGTAATTACGCATAAGCAATTTAATGGACTCTATCCCTCCAAGGGTTATCAAAAACTTCTAGTGGGGGCGAAGAATAACCGAAAGAATGTCCCGCTTGATGAACAGGATTCCTTTTTGTTTGACGATACAGGTGACAATATTTCTGATCGGAATGATCGCTTCTGTGAGCTAACGGGATTATATTGGATTTGGAAGAATATTCATAATGATGATAACGTTGGGATTGTTCATTATCGTCGGTATTTTGGAACATATCCAGCAACCTTCCTCGGAAAAGTACGTGAATATTCGGCGGGGCTGATGGGAAGACAATTACAAATCATATCAACTGAAATGTTGGATAGTCTGTTGAATAATTACGACGTTATAGTAACTAATAATCAAACAACCGTGCCATACGGTGATCCACAAATGGTTTGGCAGGAATATGCTAGCGCGCATTATCTTAACGATTTAGAGATTACACGGGATGTCATTATTTCACAGTTCCCTGAATATGAAAAAACTTTTCAACAGGTAATTCATGGTAAGAGGTATCATCACTACAATATGATGTATACGACTCGAAGTAATTTTAATCGGTATTGTGAATGGTTATTTTCAATTTTATTCAAAGTAGAACAGCGCATTAATGTTGATCAATATGATTCGTATCAACGACGGATTTTTGGCTTTTTGAGCGAGAGATTAATGGACGTTTGGTTGTTGCATAATAATCTTCGGATAAAGGAATTGCGGGTTTTAAAAGTCGAAAGTCCAAATGACCTTGATGTTCGAGTAAGGATTAAGCATCGGTTTATTCGGAAATAGTAACTATGATAATTAAGTTTATTTTGAATTGAGGAATTACGTAATGAAGAAAATAATTGATTCAGTTATTCGTTTTTTTAAATCATCAATTTTTAAGTTTGCACTTGTAGGAGTGGTCAACACCCTTGTTGGGTGGGTTGCTATGTTTGTATGTTTAGCAATTTTAAGGCATGGAGGTTGGTTCTCTAAAACAGTAAACTATTGGGCCTCGTCGGCAATTAATATTGTTATTGGCAGTATTGTTAGTTATGTTCTCAATAAGCACTTCACGTTTGAAAGCAATACGGATGCAAGCAAAGATGTGTGGCGGTTTATTGTTAACGTTGCCGTATGTTACTTGGTTGCTTATGGAATCGCGCGGCCAATTGTAATGCCACTGGTTGCGGGAGCCTCAGGTTTAATTAAAGAAGTTGTTTCTCTCCTCTTTGGATCAGTTCTCTTTACTGTTATTAATTACTTTGGTCAGCGTTTTTATGTGTTTAGGGAAGATAAATAAGTGTTCATTGTAATGTTGAAATTAAAGTAATAACGAAGCCTGCAGTGATAGAAATGAAGAATCTGTAAAGCGGTCGAGGAGGAACTTCCGATGAGCATGGCACTTGTTAATATTGCTGGTCCGAATATGGACGCCGGGGAGAAGGCTAAAAAGGATCTTACTAAGTTTTTAAGTGCCAAGGGGATTAAAACCGTTAATATTCCGGTGACGATCACTCCGGAACACCATGGGTGGAAGGAAAAAGTTCGCAAATTATAGGCGGCCAAGGTAATTATTCCCCGGGAAATAAAAAGATTACAAGCAGAAGATGTTATTTTCCTTCAGTATCCAATTATCTATTCGATGTTCATTATAGAAACAGTCATAAAAGAGTTGCAGAAGTACACGCATGCTAAGCTTGTTTTTATTATTCACGATCTTGAAAGCTTACGGTAGACTTTTAATGGGCATCGATATGAATATTTTAATCAGGAAATCTATATATTAAAATAAGCGGATGGGATTATTGCCCATAACGAACAAATGAAGACCTGGTTGCGTAGTCAGGGGATTAACCGACCGATTGTTAATCTGCAGCTATTTGATTATGATAATTCTCAACCTATAGTGGGGCAACCGAAGGATTTTAGAACTGTGGCTTTTGCTGGAAATTTGAAGAAATCATTGTTTTTAACACGATTTAGCCCACAGCATTCTGTATTTTTATATGGGATGAATCCTGATAAATACGCAGGGAATATTAAGTACTGTGGGCAGTATTCTCCCGAAGAGCTTCCAGCATATTTGACGCAAGATTTTGGTCTTGTTTGGGATGGACCGCAAGTGGATACCTGTGCAGGTGCTTTAGGAAACTATGTGCGGTTTAATAACCCGCATAAAGTATCATTGTATTTAAGTACTGGATTACCGGTAATTATTTGGAAGCAGGCGGTTTATCAGAAAAAATAATATAGGAATTACTGTTGATCACTTAGCGGAAATAGATGACATTTTAGATGAAATGACGTTAGAAGAATATTAAGTGATGCGGAGAGATGTTGGTAGACTTGCCCGCCGGATCCGAAGTGGTGCGTTCATTAGTCAGGCGCTTAACACAATTTTTGACCAGATTGGCTATTCTGGAAATTAATATTATGAATCAAAGTAAAACGTTAGTATCATTGGATAAGAATGGACAAAAATGGCGCGAAAAGAAACGTCTTAGTTTGTTGTACGCAGAATATTTAAAGATTTTAGGATATAGGAAAGCGAATAACGTTAAACAATGCGGCGATACAATCTACTTTGCAAGGGATGACCGCGGTAATTTACACGTTAATGAGGCGTGGTTTTGCCACAGCCGTTTGTGTCCATTGTGTAGTTGGCGAAGGGCTATTAAGTACAGCGCAAGTCTATGTAATATGTTGGAGCGAGCGTTAAATGAACATCCACACGCAGCATTTTTATTTTTAACGCTTACGGAGCAGAATTGCTTAGGAAGTGAGCTACATAATCGATTAAAGTTAATGACAAAGGGGTTCCATGATTTAACCCAGTATCGAAAGGTAAAAAAGAATCTTTTGGGATATATTAGATCAACAGAAGTTACGGTGAATAATACAACGCGAATGTATCATCCACATCTACATGCGATTTTAATGGTAAAATCAACCTATTTTTCGGGTAAGGATAATTACATATCGCAACGACAATGGTCGCAACTGTATCAACGTGCACGAAAATTAACGTATGTTCCGATAGTAAATATTCAAGCTATTAGGCCAAATTATCGAAAAAATAAAAATAGCATCTTAGCTGCTACACAAGAAATTGCAAAGTACCAGGTTAAATCGCAGGATATTATAACCGGAAACATTGATAACGATTTACGTATAGTTGAGGATCTGGAAGAAGCGCTATATGGAACGCGAAGCATTGCATTTTCAAAATTATTTAAGACATTAAATGATAAAAAGAAAAGAGAACATCGCAGAAATGAGATACAAGCTATGTGGGATACAAACAACGCCAATTATCATATTAAACTAATATAAGCAATAAAAATATTTTGCATACACGCCTTGAGCGCTGTCGGAATCGACATATGTGCAATGCACAAAACTATATAAAGAAGACGATGTTAACACATTGCAATGAAGAACAGTAAAAATCCATAATTAATCCCGCGGACGCTAGATCCGCGAACATTTTATACAACTAATGCTTCCTGTTTTTCCACTCTTTGAAATCCTTAGTTAAAAATCCAATAATCTGAAGAATAATAGTACTAATTAAATTAATAATAATTGAACGAACCATAATTACCACCTCCTTTCTTAACTTGATACACATAGAAATAGGTGTGTTGACGGATTGTGATTGTTTTTTATCGTTTTTGGCAGTAATATACTAATCGGAGGTAATGAAAGTGCTTGCAGAAGAACGTCAACAACAGATTCTCGCCCTTTTACAGACGCAGAACTTCGTTTCGTTGCAGGATATTTGCCAAACAACGAATTGTTCCGAGTCGTCAGCGCGGCGTGATTTACAGCAGCTGGAAGATGCCGGCAAGCTCGTGCGGATTCATGGCGGGGCTAAACTCAGTCAGGAACTGCAGCGGGAACCGGATATGCCAGGGAAATTACGGTTGAACGGACCGGCGAAAATGGCGATTGCTAAGGAAGCGGTCAAAAACGTTCACCCGGGGGATACCATCTATCTGGATGCTGGGACCACAACGCTGGCAATGATTGAGTTGCTTGATCCAACGGCAAACCTAACCGTGGTGACTAACGGTGTGCTTCACGCCTCGTTTCTTGCAGATCAAGGGATTCGGACGTTGCTCCTCGGTGGGGTGTTACGGAATACGACGAAGGCGATTGTTGGAACGACGGCGGTTCGGGCTCTTAAACAGTACCGGTTCAACCGGGTGTTTCTCGGAACGAACGGGGTTCATCCAACAGCGGGGTTAACCACACCGAGTCCGGAAGAGGCGGTATTAAAACGGGCCGCTGCGGAGCAAGCAGAGCAGGTTTTTGTTTTAGCCGACGCATCAAAGTTTGATCAAACTGCGTTTGTGCGCTTTGGTGACTGTGACTTGGGGACGCTCATTACGAGCACTTTACCACCGGCAATTAGTGACCGTTACCACCAGTTGGCAACGGTGCGGGAGGTTAGAGAATGATATACACAGTAACCGTAAACCCGTCGATTGACTACATTGTGCAGCTGAAGGAATTAACGCTGGGCGAAGTCAACCGGATGGATTACGATAACAAACTCCCCGGGGGAAAGGGAATTAACGTTTCCCGGATTCTGCGGGAGTTGGGCCATGATAGCGTGGCACTCGGTTTTCTTGGTGGGAAGACCGGTGAGATTGTTCGCGGAGCCCTCGAGCACGATGGGTTAAAAACGGACTTTACGCCGATTGCTCAGGATACGCGGATTAACGTCAAGATTCACGCCCAGCAGGAAACTGAAATTAATGGGCGGGGGCCGCACGTTAGTGATGCTGAAGTTGCTAGCTTTAAGGAACAACTCAGTCACCTTACAGCGGATGACACCGTGATTTTTGCGGGGAGCTTAGCACCCAACCTTGATTCTGGGTTCTACTTTGACCTGATTAAGATGATCCGCCAGCAGGGAGCGCAGTTTGTAATTGATACAACGGGTGAAAGCCTGCTGAAGACCTTGCCAGAGCATCCATTACTCGTTAAGCCGAATAACCACGAGTTAGCTGACCTGTTCCATACCACCTTCAATGGGTTAGACGATATCGTTGCGGCTGGGCGCAAGCTGTTGACGATGGGCGCCCAACACGTTTTGGTTTCAATGGCTGGCGATGGCGGACTAATGATTACCCCGGATAAGGTCTACCGGAGCTTAGCGCCGAAAGGAACGGTGATTAATTCCGTTGGTGCCGGGGACTCGATGATTGGTGGTTTTGTGGGAACGTTTGCCGCAACGAATGATCCGCTTGAGGCTTTCCGTTACGGTTTGGCCTGTGGTTCAGCGACAGCGTTCTCTGAAGATTTGGCAACCCGTGCGAAGATTGATGAAATCCTCCCACAGATTGAAATTAGTGAGTACAAATAACAGATAGGAAGTGTTGACATGGATATTCGTGAACTCCTGATGAAGGACATCATGATTATGGACCTTAAGGCCACAACCAAGGCCGGGGTTATCGATGAAATGGTGCACCATTACTACGAAAAGGGCATCATTGACGATGAAGAACTGTACAAGCAGGATATTCTTAAGCGCGAAGCTGAGAGTTCCACGGGGATGGGCGACGGAATTGCAATTCCGCACGCCCACGATAAGGCCGTTAAGAAGGCGGCGGTAATGTTTGCCCGGAGCAAGGCGGGCGTTGATTATGATTCAATGGATGGGCAGCCAGCCCACCTGTTCTTCATGATTGCAGCTCCTGAAGGGGCGGACAATACGCACCTGGATGCATTAGCAGCACTTTCCAAGGTATTGATGAACCCGGATGTTGTTACCGCCCTTAAGGAAGCAAACACGCCGGATGATGTTCAGGCAATCTTTGCGAAGGCGGTTGCTGAAAAGCAAGCTGAGGAAGCAAAGAAGGACGCCCAGGCAGCCCCAAGTGGTGACAAGCCGTACATCGTTGCGGTAACTGCATGCCCGAACGGGATTGCACACACCTACATGGCAGAAGAAAACCTCGAGAAGGCGGCTGAAAAGTTGGGTGTCGCCATTAAGGTGGAGACAAACGGTTCTGAAGGAGTTAAGCACCTGTTAACTGCTGACGAGATCAAGAAGGCAGCCGGGGTGGTAATTGCCGCTGATAAGAAGGTTAAGATGGCGCGTTTTGACGGTAAACACCTGGTTAATCAGCCAGTTACCGCTGGAATTAAGGAACCAGAAAAACTGCTCCAGGAAGTCCTTGATGGGAAGGCCCCGGTTTACCATGCTGATGGGGCTGACGAAGGGGAAGAACCGGAAGCAGCTTCAGGTTCCGTTTGGAGCAACATCTACAAGCAGTTGATGAACGGGATTTCCCACATGTTGCCGTTCGTTATTGGCGGTGGGATTTTAATGGCGCTTTCCTTTGTGGTTGAAAACTACTTTGGGGGTCCGCACTCACTGGCATTTATTTTCCTGAATAACGCCGGAAACATGGCCTTCGCATTTATGGTTCCTGTTTTAGCGGCATACATTGCTGAGGCGATTGGGGACCAGCCGGCGTTAATGCCAGGGTTTGTTGGTGGTTTCATGGCGATGGTTTATAAGGGCTCCTTCGGTGGGGCGTACATCGCCAACGTTCAGCACTCTGCTGGTTCAGCCGCAGGATTCCTAGGTGGGATTGCAGCCGGGTTTATTGCCGGATACGTAATGCTGGGGCTGAAGAAGCTCTTCGCTAAGTTACCGCATTCCCTTGACGGGATGAAGCCGATGTTAATCTACCCGATCTTAGGGTTACTGATCATTGCGCTGATTATGTTCTTCATTATCAACCCAATCTTCTCAACGATTAACCTGTACATTACACGGTTCTTAAACCACATGGGGACGGGGAACCTGGTAATTTTGACAGCCATTCTTGCCGGGATGATGTCCATCGATATGGGTGGCCCGTTCAACAAGGCGGCCTACGTCTTTGCTTCAGGGGCCTTTGCTAACAACCCGCATTCTGTAACGGCCGCAATCTTAATGGCTGCTGTAATGGTCGGCGGAATGGTTCCACCGTTTGCCACCGCTATTGGGACGGTTCTGTTCAAGCACAAGTTTACGAAGAGTGAGCGGGAAGCCGGGGTAACGAACTGGGTTCTTGGATTCTCATTCATTACTGAAGGGGCTATTCCGTTTGCAACGGCGGATCCGCTCCGGGTAATCCCGTCATGCATTGTCGGGTCAGCTGTTGGTGGTGCGCTGGTTGGGCTCTTCCACGTTAGCGTGCCAGCGCCACATGGTGGTCTGTGGGTAACGCCACTGGCAACACACTGGCTGATGTACATTGTTGCTACCATTATCGGTTCAATTATTGCCGGGGTAATAATGGGACTGATTAAGAAGACGGTAACGGAAAAATAAGTGTTATTAAGTTAGGAATATAAGAAGCCTAGGGGGCACAGTGTTGGTAAGCAAGAGGTTTACCAACACTGTTTTTGTATAGATTATAAGAAGACACATTGGTTAATTGAGACGCATTAAATGTTTTGGAAGCATTGCGCTAAATCATTGATTTTGTAATACAATGTATTAGGTGTTTAGTTACCTTTGCCAAATTTTTTGAGGCAAATAGAAAGAAAGCCACATTAATATAAATCAATGATATAAACTTTAATTTTTAGGGCAGGTGCGCATATGTATAGTATTGTTATGATTTTTGTGCTAGCTGTGGTAGTTGCTATTTTAAGAATAATTGCGGGGGGGGGTACGCAAAGTAAATGGATTTGGTTTGCAGCGTGCTGTGTTTTTATATCGTCATTTTTAATGACCTTTCGCCTATCCGCTATTCCAGCTTCTTTTGTGGACGAAACAAATGGTCTTTATGATGCGTATTGTTTAGCTCACTGGGGTGTGACGAGTAATTTAATATCCCATCCAATTTATTTGAAGTCGGCGTGGGACCAAGGACAGTCTGTCCTTTACGTTACGATTGCCAAAAACTTTGTTAAACTATTTGGATATCATTTATGGGCTTTTCGGTTGCCGTTAGTATTGATTAGTATTGGTTCGCTTCTACTAATGTTGTATACGTGTGTACATATAAAGGTAAGCCCAATGAAAACGGCCATGCTAAGTATGGTCGTATCGCTGTCTCCCTGGATAATCATGACGTCACGGTTTGCAATGGATTGTAATATCTCGGTTTTCATGACCTTTATAGGGGTATTATTGCTAATTAATACGCTTACTTGTACAAATAAGGGATTAAAGTGTATCGGGTTGACTGCTGCCTTTTGGTTCATTGGCCTAACAGTATATGGTTATAACGTGGCGTGGATTTTTATCCCTTTGTTTATGGTGTTAGTATTGATTACCTTATTGCGCTGGAAGAAAGTTAGATTACGGGAATTGATCGTTCCACTAACGGTAATGTTTTTTGAGGTTCTTCCGATGATCATTTTTGCGGTTCGAAGCAACATTCCAAAATTAAATGTGACAAAAAAGATCTTATTTTGGACATATCCGTCAGTAGATATCGCCAGTAGAGGGCAATCATCTTTTGTTGCATTAGGAAGCCACCCACTTACGGCTATTTTAAGTAATGTTTGGCATGCTATTTCCAATTTGTTTATTATGAACAACGATACTTTGCCGTGGAATGATATTCCCGGAATTGGGTTGTATTATTGGTTTGCACTTCCGTTCTTTATCATAGGTATTGTTTATTTAGTTAGAAATAGGAAATACATTAATGACCTTATTCTATCAGGAATAGTTGCGATGATTCCAATTCTGATGTTGGTTACTCCAGCGTTTAATCATTATATATTTCTTCATATTATGGTGTTAATCACTGCGGGGTTAGGGGTTGTTGAATGCATTGGAAACGGGAATAAGTCGGTTCTACGAGGCGTGTTATTCACATATGTCTTTGCATTGTTAGTATTTTGTGGTAACTATTTCTCGGTAGGAGCAACTGCCAAGCTGGGTTATCCAACGAACACGGCAAATAAATTAGCCAAGCTGCATTTTAATAAATACAAGAACGTTTATATAACTCCCGAAAGTAATGTTCCGATGATAATGATTCGGGATTTTTATCCAACTTCACCGTACAAATATCAGGCAACAAAGCAAGCACCGAACCAGGTAACTGGTGTTGGGAATTGCTATAAAAACATTCGCTTAATTACTAGTAATGAAACTATTTCTACCAAGAAGGCGTTATTAATTACAGCGGAAGGACAGCTACCTAGTTCGGTTAAGGGGATGAATCAAAGACAATATCATAAACTAGATGATATGTCTTTGAACGGAAATAAGATTAGTGTTTACCAGATAAAATAATAATAACAATAATACCCTTTTTGGTAATACATTCTTAGTATGGTATTACCGAAAAGGGTATTATTACTAATTTTATGATTTATCTTTGATGGCTCTTAGTGAGTTTAACGCGTGTTTTGTATAGTACCCCGTACGTAGTCGACGAGCAATTGTTTCAGCATTGCTTTTCATTTGGTTGTATTGAGTCTTTGAAATTGTGCTAAGAACAGCATCGATATTCGTTAGGCTATCAACAACAATCCCAACATGATTGGCCATGATAAAATCAGCAATCGCTGCTTTTCGCCACGTAATCACCGGAATTCCGGAGCTAAGGTACAGTGACGTCTTATGCGGGTTGTTGTAACGCATGTAATTGCCGTCAATGCCCGAACACTCGTTAAGGGAATCGCCATCCCATACAAGTCCAAAGTTTTCCGTCAAGAAACGGGGAATTTCGGTGGGTGTCTTACTCCCGCGATAATCGACTGATGAACCGTACTTAAGGGGGTTAATTCCATAGACAACGAATTTTGTTTTGGTAGAAAGCTTTGTTAAAAACACAGGCTTATAAAGGTTTCCCGCGAAGTTGACGTTCTTATCAAAATTAGTCATGCGGTTGATTGGCTGGGGATTGAGGTAATCAAAAATCCCTAGTGAAATCATCGGAACGGTCACTCCGTGGTCGCGCAGCCACGCTTTCATCTGATCATTATGGACAATTAAACCGTCGTAACGATTGAATAACTTAATCTCATTGCGGTTGAACTTACCGGCGTCTAAGTTATCCGGAGTATTTGTCCGGAGCGTTTTAACGTCGTGAACAAAGAGATAAAACGGAACGTGCCGATTGTATTTTCTAAGCTCATGGAGGGCGATGTAGCTAATAAACCGGTTATACCCGGAATACTGAAAAACAATTTGGTCGGGATGACGCTGGTAAACGATCTTTAGCTGTCCCGTGATGGCTTTATAAAGGTAATTCAACCGTGCTCGCTTATCCTGAGGATTGGCAATAAGGAGCGACTCATAACCTATATTCTGAGCAATCGTAATGATATCGTCTTTTGCTTTTGGACCAGCGGTGTTTTTCTGGTTGGCTTGTTCTTGGATGGTGACAAGTAATTTGGCCATAAATAATTATTCCTCCATAGGTCGATTATAAATAATGGTATGTAACTTAGGTAGTTCCCCACTATTTTATTACAGAGAGGCATTGTTTACTATGCAATAGTTGATTTTGTTTGCAATGAATAAAGTGATAATATGGTCGTGTTAAAAAGGACGTTATCCGTCAATTGAACTAACAGGAGAATTATGATGACAAAGTATCTAGTTGTTGGTGCCGGCCTTTTTGGGGCGACGTTTGCCCATGAAGCGGCTAAGCGGGGGCATGAGGTCCACGTAATTGAAAAGCGGAATCACATTGCCGGGAACATCTACACAAAGAAGATCGCTGGCATTAACGTTCACCAGTATGGGGCACACATTTTTCATACGTCAAACAAGCAGATTTGGGAGTACGTTAACCAGTTTGCGGAATTTAACCGCTACACCAATGCGCCGATTGCCAATTACAACGGCGAGATTTACAACATGCCGTTCAACATGAACACCTTTAACAAGCTGTGGGGAGTTGTAACCCCGAAGGAGGCGCAGGCTAAAATTGAGGAGCAGCGGGCCGTCCTAAGGGGAAAGACGCCTGAGAACCTCGAGGAACAAGCAATTTCTCTAGTGGGAACTGACATCTACCAGAAACTGGTGAAGGGCTACACCGAAAAACAGTGGGGACGGAAGGCGACCGAGTTACCGCCGTTCATCATTAAGCGGTTGCCGGTACGGTTCACGTACGATAATAACTACTTTAATGATACCTATCAGGGGATTCCGATTGGCGGGTATACCCAGATTGTTGAGAAGATGCTGGCTGATGATAAAATCAGTGTTGAAACGGGCGTTGATTTCTTTGATAAGCGGGATGAGTACCTTCGTGATTATGACCGGGTTGTCTTTACCGGGATGATTGACCAGTTCTTTGATTACCGGCTAGGTGAGTTGGAGTACCGGAGTCTCCGGTTTGAAACGGAAGTCCTGGATGAGGATAACCATCAAGGGAATGCGGTGGTTAACTACACGGACGCTGAAACACCATATACGCGGATTATTGAACACAAACACTTTGAGTTCGGTGCGGGCGACGAAGGGAAGACCGTGATTACCCGTGAGTACCCGCACGATTGGCAACGGGGGGACGAACCGTACTACCCGGTTAATGACGATAAAAATAACGCATTATACAAGCAGTACCAGGAACTAGCGGCTAAGGAAGCCGGTAACGTAATCTTTGGTGGCCGGCTTGGGCAGTACCGGTACTACAATATGGATCAAGTTTTGGCGACGGCGTTAGAAACGGTTGCCCGGGAGTTTGGTGAATAAGCTGGTTGGCGGCGTGCCGTTTGCTTGATATAATAGGGTGTATGACCGTGAACTAAAGTGGAGGTTCACGGTTTACATGTTAGTTTAAGATGGAGATTTTTAAGATGGGAAATGGGAGAATGCGCCAGCATCGACCGTCCGTTGTTTATCGGACGGTGAAGCGTTGTTTTGACATTGTTGTCAGTGCACTGATGCTGGTATTATTGAGCCCGGTCTTTTTAGCAGTGGTATTATTGATTCACCATGAAGATCACGGTCCGGCATTATACCGGCACCGGCGAATCGGTAAGGGCGGACAGCCGTTTGACTGCTTGAAGTTTCGGTCAATGCGGATTGATTCCGCTGAAATGATGATTCGCTTTACTCCAGAGCAGCGGGCAGAATTTGCAAAGTACCATAAATTAAAGGATGACCCGCGGATTACCCGAATTGGTAATTTTCTCCGGAATTCTAGTCTCGATGAGTTGCCACAACTGTGGAACATTCTCATCGGTCAGATGAGCTTTGTGGGTCCCCGGCCAATTACGGAAGTTGAGCTTGAACAGTACGGCCCTAAGCAACGGGAAAAATATGAGTCGGTTCTTCCGGGGTTAACCGGGATGTGGCAAGCATCGGGGCGGAATAACTTAACCTTCAAGCAGCGGATGTACTACGATGCTTATTACGTTGATCACCAAAGTATTTGGTTAGATATTAAAATCCTGTTTAAGACGTTCTCGGCAGTCCTAAACGGTGAGGGGGCAGCGTAGTGAAGACAGAAATTTATGTTGTTAGCCATAAACAGGCTCGAATGCCCGAAGACCCGATGTATGTCCCAGTTCAGGTTGGAAATGCCAGTCAGTCTTTTCCTGGCTTTCAGCGGGATAATACGGGGGATAACATCGCTGATAAAAATGCATCGTACTGTGAGTTAACCGCGCAGTACTGGGGAGCGCATAACCGGCAGGCGGATATTAAGGGCCTTGTTCATTACCGGCGTTTATTTTCAACGGGGCGGACGTATTTCTTCAGTCTCGTTAATCAGAAGTGGCAGCATGTTTTAGATAACGCAACGCTAACGCATTTAATGCGGGAGACTGACATGATTCTTCCCCGGAAACGAAACTACTATATTGAGAACATGTGGCAACATTATCAAAAAGCCCACCATATTGAGGGGCTAGTTGTTACCAGGCAGGTTCTTCAGGAAAAGTATCCTGATTATGTGTCGTTCTTTGATCGACATATGCAAGAAAAGAAGGGCCACATGTTTAATATGCTGATTGCTCGGGGGGCGCTCTTCGATGCGTATACTGAATGGTTGATGGATGTGTTGACAACCGTTGAACAACGGGTGGATACCTCAGGCTATAACCAATATGAGCAACGAATTTTCGGCTTTATTAGTGAGCTGTTGCTTGATGTGTGGGTTAACAAGAACCACATTCATTACCGGGAACTTCCGGTGATGTTTATGGGAAACCAACACTGGGGGCGGAAGCTTATGCGGTTCTTTTGGCGGACGGTTAAGCCGGATTATGATAATCGAGAATCGTTGGCTGATAAAGCTCAGCGTGATAAGTAGGATCGATGTGAATATTAATTAAACGGGGGTTGTAGGTGGCGAGCTTACAATCTCCGTTTTATGTTAGGAGGATTTAATTGTGTTTATACAGTTAATGGATTACCGGGAACGGTTTGCGGAACGTCATCAACGAGTAGGTGAAAGGGTGTATCTCTTTATTCTGGCAGCCTTTTTAATAGTTCAATTTTTAGCTGGTTCGTTATGGTTTACCCACTTTCACCAACAGGCGATGTGGGGAATTTTCTATGAAGCAGAAAAGTTTTTAATGGTTTGTGCACTACTGAAGATAGTGTTTTTTGACCGTTTCGATGACTGGAAAGAGCCTGCGTTATTTATAACGACGGCAATTATCGTGTGGGTGGGGAGCCGGTTTGCGCGCACCAACACGTTTATTGCGTACTTAATCTTCATTTACGCTGCCCGGAAAATTGATTTTAAGAAGATTGTCCAGGTTTTTTTTGGAACGGTTGGAATCCTGTTATTGGTGTCTGTTGTTGGTGCTGTTCTAGGGATCTTTCCTAATGTGACCGTCACCCGGGGACTGGGAACAAATCTCCGGTTTGCAATGGGAATGGATTACACGACAGATTTTGCTGCGCGAATCTTCTACCTATGCATGGCCTACGTTGCTTTACGCCGTTTTCGGTTAACCTTACCCGAAAAGATATCACTGTTTGTGGTTATTTTATGGACGGGAATCGTTACGGGAGCACGACTGGACATTCTGTTGATGTTACTGCTATTAGGGACAATTGTCTTCTACAAACAGACCGTTCAATTAATTAACTGGTTAGGAAGCCGGGGACTACTTATAATTCAAGGTCTTGGAATATTGAGTATTTTTTTGATGTCGTTGGTGTTTAACCCGAATAACCGGGTATTAGCGGCCGTTAACCATTTGCTATCTGGCCGTCTTGTTGAAGGACACATTGCATTTAAAAATTATTCCGTTAACCTCTTTGGCCAGTACATTGCCGAGCAGGGAAACGGTGGTTTTCATCCTCATATCGTTCATTACTTCTTTATTGATTCGAGTTACTTAATTGCTCTTCTGAAAAACGGGGCAGTTACGTTTATGTTGTTACTGATATTAATCACTTTTGTGACGAAGCGGTTAGTTAAGGCACGTGCTTACCCGTTAGTGATTGTAATGTTTTTAACGGTTATCAGTTCGATTATCGATCAGCACTTACCAGAGTTATCATTCGATTTTATTTTCTTAGTAACAATGGCAAATATCACATACTTCACGGTAAACAAACAGAATTTAGTAACTAATAAAGAATAGGAAATTAATATGAAACATGCTTTTTTAATTACCGCATACCAGCATCATGATCAACTTCGCGTGCTCCTTCAGTTGTTGGATCATCAGGATTGTGATATTTACGTCCACGTTGATAAGACAGACACCACCTTTGACGAGAGCGCCTTTACTGGGGTGTGTCGTCGGTCACGGGTGACATTTATTCCGCGAATTAAGGTGACGTGGGGCGATTATACCCAGGTTCTGGCTGAGATGAACCTGTTACAGGAAGCGTTACAGCAAGGAGAATATGATTATTTCCACTTGTTGTCCGGCCAGGATTTACCGATTAAGCCGATGAGTGAAATCATGGCTTTCTTCGAAAAACATAGGGGCCAAATTTTTGTTGATTGTAACGATGAGAAGCGTGATGAGAATCCACTCCGGTTTAGTTTACGGTATGATGTTTTTCACCCGTTTCAAAAGTATGTGGGGAAAGGGCGGTCCTTTATCAAGGGACGTCGCGGGTTAAAATATGTCGATTTTGGGATTGCACTGCTCCAGCACTACCTGGGAGTCTCGCGAACAAGGAAGAGTAACTTGACGATTAAGAGCGGGGCAAACTGGTTCAGTATCCCAGCGGATTTTGCAACGTATTTAAATAACCAACGGCAAGCAATTCTCCGTTTTTGCAGGTATGGTTACTGCGTTGACGAAGTGTTTGTTGCTACGTGGCTGTATAATTCGCCGTTTTATAAGCGGGTGTACCGGCATAGTGATTACCGTGATTCTATTCTTCGGCGGTACAAGTGGCAAGATCATAATCCGACGTTGGTGACAGTTACGGATTTAAAAGAATACGAGTGGCAACCGGATGCGTTATTTGCACGAAAGTTTGATGTTCGTGTTGATGCGGAACCAGTTCAATATTTACTGTCATTAATAAAGGAGGGCTAATAGTGAACATTGCTGTAATCATCCCGGTGTATAACGCGGCTACGACCATTCAGCGGTGTGTTGATGGAATACTAGCCGAGAAGTGTATGCAACAGGGGGATATCTACCTGGTTGATGATGGCTCAACGGACCAATCAGTGGGGGTAATTAAAAAGCTGTACGGTCAGTCGGGAAATGTTCATCTGTTTCATCAGGAACCCCAAGGGCAGGCGACTGCCCGGCAAAAAGGACTTGATGAGGCCATCGAGGATGGAGCGAGTCACGTTATTTTCATTGATAGCGATGATCAAATCGAGCGGGGCATGTTGGATCGGCTGGCTGGAGTAATTGGTGATCAACTGTTAGCTGTTTGTGGAATCAAGAAAATTTTCCCTAGTCATACGGAATGCGAAACAACCAGTGCGCTCCGGCAAGCGGCCACCCAGCTTGACTTGGTTACTCGTTTTCTGTGTCGTAACCAAGAAATGGATGCTGGCTTGTGGAATAAACTTTTTCGCACGGATGTTATCGCGCAAAATGGAATTCATTTCCGGGGAAATAATTTCTACGAAGATTCATTTTTTGTCCTCCAATACCTAACGCATTGTTCGCCGCAACAGATTAAATGGGTTGAGCAGCCATTGTATGATCTTTATAAGCACGAGGGTTCAACAACGTATACGTACGATAAGCATCTCGGTGAAAAATTTAAGTGGTACGTTACAGCGGTTCAGGAACTAATGAAACAGGTGGGAATAGTTCTTCCTACCGATGTTTGGACTGCGTTTTATTTCCGAACAGCACTTCATTTTATTCATCATCAGTTGAGGTTGGGTGGTCAATGGACGAGCCGTGATACCCGTAAGAAGCTGCGGAAATTATCGTTAAATCCGGGGGTATTTAAACGGTTACCCCGGAAATATGCAGCCTCCTTCATCTTGATTAAAACGTTTCCGGGAGTGTACCATAAGTTATACAGGATGAAACGAAGGAATGATTAAACGGGGTGATTAGATGTTTCCAGAACGATTACGGGCGCTACGGAAGGGACGGGGGTTATCCCTACCAGCGTTAGCAGCACAGTTAAACCAGGAGATCGATGACGGTCATCCCAACACCGGCCCGCAAATCGGAAGCTGGGAACGGGGAACGAACACGCCGTCATACCTTGAAGTACGAAAGTTAGCAACCTTCTTTGGCGTTTCCGTTGATTATTTGAGTGGCTTTCAACCAGCGGCCGTTGAATTAGAGGATTTATTTGCCGGTGAAACCCAGTTACGCTTTAACGGAAAAACGTTAACGGCAAAGGAACGGGCGGAGCTATACGCCCTTATTAAGGGTTATCTTCACGGCCGAAATGACCGGGATAGGGTGCAATCGCCGGACGAAGTGACGTTACCACTTGAATAGAATCTTACCGGCGCGGGGAGTGTCGGTATTTTTATTATGGGGGATACGATGAAGCACTGGATAAAGAACATTTGTTTAATTATGGTTGGCGGAATCCTGTATGCCGTCGCCATGGACTGCCTCCTTCTTGCTAATCACATTGGCGAAGGGGGCGTTTCCGGGTTAATGACGTTGGGATACTATTTATTCCACATTGCTCCTAGCTTAACGAATTTTGTACTGAACGGTGTGCTCTTGATTGTGGGGTGGCGCTACCTTGACCGGCAAACTGTCGGATGGACGTGTTATGCGATTGCGGTGATGACGGTTGCCTTACGCGTTTTTCACGAAGTTCGGTTACCGCTACATGAACCGCTCGTTGCAGCTTTAATTGGCGGTGTTTTGATGGGAATTGCCATCGGAGTAATTATGCAGGGGGACGGAACAATTGCAGGAAGTACAATTCTAGCACGGATTTGTAACCGGTATTTGGGTGTTGCAACGGGAAATGCGATGCTGTTCTTTGATTTGGCAGTTGCCCTTCCATCGGCAATGGTGATTGGTTGGGAAAACATGCTGCTCACCATCATAGAGCTATATGTTTCGGCGGTTGTCCTTAACAGAGTGTTGGCCCGGCTTGTCGAAAAGCGGTGCATTATGATTGTTTCGGACCATGCGGACGAATTGGCGGGAGCATTGAATCAACTGACCCACCGGGGAGTCACACTTTTAGATGGTCATGGTTACAAGAGCGGCCAACGCAAGCAGGTGATTTATTGTGTGTGCGAGCGGCAAGATTTAACCCAAATCATGACGTTAATTACCACCGTTGATCCACACGCCTTTGTAACCTTACAGGTTGTCCGGAGTACGTTTACCGGCGATGTTCTTCAACTGTTCCGGTGATATGCTAAAATGATAGTAAATTAACGTGAAAGGAAGATGTGATTGTCACTTTTAGAGCACCTTTACGGCCCCTTTTTTGATCTTCATAATTGGGCTACGGTAATTAGTTCAGCGCAGGATTGGCTGACGATTCTATCGCTAGTTGTTATTGAATGCCTCCTATCGGTGGATAACGCCATTGTGTTGGCAGCCCAGACAAGGAAATTACCGACGAAGAAGGAACAGGAGAAATCCCTGTTTTACGGCTTAGGCGGAGCGTACCTGTTTCGGTTTATTTTGATTGGGGTCGGTGCGTACCTAATTAATTTTTGGGAGATTAAGGTGCTTGGCGCAGGGTATCTCCTTTATCTCGCGGGAAGCCATTTTTACCATATGGTGCGCCCTAGTCATAAAAAAAGAACCCGTCCGCGGCGCCGGATATTACCGCTCTTTTGGTCGGTAATTGTTTCAATTGAGTTAATGGACTTGGTATTTTCCGTCGATTCAATCTTAGCGTCACTGGCAATTTCGCCTAACCCCGTAATTGTTTTGATTGGTGGGATGATCGGTATCCTTGCGATGCGGGGGATTGCTGAAGTAATTATGCGGTTGATGGAATTGATTCCTGAACTAGAGGTAATGGCGTACGCCTTGATTATCATTATTGGGATTAAGCTGTTTTTAACGATTCCGCAGATTGGAATTGAGATTCCAGCACCACTTTTCGGGGGTATCGTTGTGGTGGCGGTTGTGATTACGCTGGTTGTTCATCGAATCCGTAGTAGATAATTAGATTAATAAACTTATATAGATATGGATGTTATTTTAGCGATAGACCTCCTAAGGAAAGGCGGTTAATTTTGCATGTAAGGTTTTGTGAATTAGTGCGTAGTTTTTACTGAATATAAAGCTATTATTTAGGAGGTAAGCATGTTTAAAAAAGTAGTAAAAAAAAGCATCACTTCAAATTGTGGCGTGTTTTTGTTATTTGCAGTTCTTAGCATAATTTATATTTTTCCATTATTGCGGACGGGCCATGTTTATTATGGCGACGATATCCTTTATCATCTCGATCGAATAAATGAATTAGTGCAGAATATTCGGCACAACAACTGGTACCCATTTTTTTATAGTTTTAATTTTGACAAGGTTAATTTTCCTCTAGGATTATTTTATCCACAAGTGACGTTAATCCCGTTTGCCGTGTTTGTAATTATAACCGGAAGTTATGTTAAGGGTATTTACTGTGCACTAGGTGTTTTGGTGTTTATTGCACTTGGTTCAAGTTATATTGTCGGACGAAAATTTTGGCATCATCGTACACCAGCATTTTTTACGGCTATTATTTATGGGTTTGGATTATATTTTTCGATTAATATGATTACTCGGGCCGATTACGGCGAAGCGTGTGCAATGGCGTTTTTTCCGTTGGCTTTGTATGGATTTTATGCAATTTTACGAGGAAATTGGCAGGATTGGCCATACTTAGGATTTGGATTAGCTGTGATAATGTTATCGCATGTGCTTAGTGCATACATTGCTGTATTGTTTATGGCAGTAGTATTTATTGGGACAGTATGGTTTTTGGATAACAAAAAGGCACGAATTATTGCTGGAATAAAGGCAGTGTTTACTTTTAGTGCAGCTACGTTGATTTTCATCGGGCCCTTTTTGATGCAAGAACACTTTCAGCGGTTCTGTCCACCAGAAACACTTCCTTTAAGCAACGCACCGACTTTTAATCAAGTTTTTATTGCCATGTTGCGTAATAGTATGACGACAATTGTTGCAGGGAATATTTATACTGTTGGATTTGTTGGACTTGTAATTATTATTTGTGGGTTTATTTCTTATTGCTTTTTAAATGAAACAGAACGTTTTTGCCTGATTATGGGAGCGTTACTGGTACTATGTACATCGACGATAATGCCATTAAATCTGTTAGATAAGACGTTTATTGGTGTAATTCAATTTACGTTTCGGGGGTTAGGAATCGCATCCTTTTTATTGGCTATTGTTGGTGGGAAGGTAGCTTGGATGTTCGTTAAACAATATTGTGTTCCAAGTGGCCGTTTTTTTCGTCTAGTATTATTATTTGTATTAATTCTTGCTCCATGGTGGGCAACAATGCGGAATTTTCGATTGACTGGATATCAGGTTGCAAATGATAATCTTATCCAACAACAGTGGCATTTAGATCAATATGCACCCGTAAAGAGTATAGCAACGTTTAGTGGTGTTCGAAACCATGTTGCAATTATTAATGGTCATAAGAAAACGTTGGATGTTAACAAAAATATCCATAGTATTCCAAACGGGTTAGTTTATGACGGTTCGGTGTTTACTAATGCCCGTACTGTTGATTTGCCTGTCCCTGTGTATCAAAACGAACGTGTGCGGGTCAACGGAAAGATCACGCCTTATCAGGTTAGTCGAAGAAATACTGTTAAATTAACGGGTACTCGGATGACTGCAAATACAAGAATTAAGGTCTATTACCAGCCAAGTATTTTTGATTATTGTGCAATGATTATTAGTCTTATTACGTGGCTGGGTGGTGCTGGCTTATTAGTGATTAAAAAGATTAGTTGGCATAAAAAGAATAGAATAGTATAAAAATTACTGAATATTAGGGGGAGTTTTTAGTGTACCGGCTAGTTGTATGTGATATGGACGAAACACTACTTGGGAGTAACGCGCAGATTCCCGCACGGAACGTTACGGCAATTAAGGCTGCGCACGAGCGGGGGGTTAAGTTTGTCCCTAATACGGGGCGGGCAGCGCGTTCGTTAGGTTATGTATTAGATACTCTGGGATTAGCTGATCAGAAGGATGAATACGTTATTTCGTATAACGGGGCGGCGGTGTTTTCAAATAATGATCCTGTCCATCCGGTTATTACAAACGCATTGCCGTATCCAATTGTCGCGCAGCTCTTTGACCTTGCTCAGCAACAGGGGTTGGATACCCATGTTTATACCGCAGATCAGTTATATGTGTGGAACATGACAACGGCTGACCGGAGTTATCTTGACCGGCGGAAGGTTATCTATGAGGAAGTCAGGGGGACGCTGTCCTTTTTACGGACAACCCCGATTATGAAAATCATCTTTTATATTGCCGATGAGAAGAACCGGGTCGCATTCCAGCGTCTCATTGAAGGGACGGTACGAACACCGTTAAACATTACGTTTTCGTCGGATATGTACGTGGAGGTAAACGCACCCGAGGCTGATAAGGGACAGGCTGCGCTTACGCTGGGGCAACGTTTAGGGATTAAGTCAACGGAAATCATTGCCATTGGTGATAACTTAAACGACGTGGCAATGCTTAAGGATGCCGGCCTGGGGGTCTGCGTTGCGAACGGGCGGGAAGATGTTAAGCAGCTCGCCGACTACGTGACTATTGCGGATAACGATGCCGGTGCGGTAGGTGAGATAATTGAGCGGTTCGTTTTGAATGGCGATTATCATAATTAAGTTATTAAAGAGAGAGGAAGAGTGAGACGTGAACTGGAAAAACTGCTTAGCGGTTGCGGGGGGCGCCTTTCTGGGAGGAGCTGCCCGGTACCTTTGCGGTCTTTTATGGGGACTGTGGGGTGATGTAACGGCAAACCTGGTGGGGTGCTTTGCATTATCATTTTTAACCTATGCTATCCTAACGCGAATCCCACTCCCTGAATGGTTATCACTAGGATTAGGAACAGGGTTTATTGGGGCCTTTACAACGTTTTCTTCGTACACCATTGATGCCCTTAAGTTGGTGGAAACACATTTAGAGTTAACTGCGTTAATTTACGTCGTGATTAGCCTGTTAGGTGGTTTTTTATGTGTAACGGCAGGATACCTGCTAGCCCGGGCAATTGGAGGTGAGCGCCAGTGATTATCGTGGTTGGTTTTGGAGCGGCGCTGGGTGCTCTTTTACGGTTTGCGGTAACAAACTTTTTTCGGCTTCATGGATGGGATCATTTCCCGTGGGCGACCCTGTTATTAAACTTATCGGGTGCATTTTTATTGGGAATTCTTGTTGGCCGGGGATTGAAGGCGGGCTGGTATGCCTTCTTTGGTACGGGAGTATTGGGAGGCTATACCACCTTTTCAACCTTTCAAACGGAACTCTTTGGTTTGTTACATAGTGGGCGCTATGTAGCGGGATTAGGATATTTCTTGATGAGTGTCTGCGGCTTTATTTGTGGAATCCTTGGAATGATGATTGGTAACGAATAGCTTTAACGAATGGATGGGTGACAGAAAGTGAAATGTGCGCTTGTAACTGATAGTGCTGCGGGGTTTACAACCCTGGAAGCAAAACAATTTGATATAACGGTGCTCCCCCTTCCTTTCCAGGTTGGCCAGCAAGTTTGCTGGGAGGGAATCGATCTGGATTACCAGCAAATGATAACGGCGATGGATGCAGAAACTGTGCCAACACCGACGCCGGTTCCGCGTGAACGGCTAATGAGTGTTTTTCAAGCCCTTCATGGCGAAGGGGTTACTGATGTTCTAGTTGTTCACCTTGCTGGGGGAATTAACAGTTTAGGGGCGAATGTTAAGGCGTGCGTTTCCCAGTTACCGGGGTTAACGTTCCATGTTTTTGATACGAATACGGCGGGGCTTCCTGAGCAACAGTATGTTCGGTATGCGTTACGGTTGCTTGAACAGGGGCAAGCATTATCCCAAGTAATAGCACGGCTAACAGCAATGCGTGATCAGAGTCAAACCCTGATGATTGTTGATCGGATGAGTCAATTAGCCCAGATGGGGTATATTTCAAACGGCGCAACGGTGATGGGGAATAAGCTCCGCCGGCTAAAAACGGTCCTGATGTTTAATCAGGCGGGGAAGATTACTGCGGTTGAAACTAAGTCGCGGATTAAGCGGGCGAGCCAGGCAGTCTGTGATCGGATAATTCCGTGGTATGACCGGTTTGGCGCACGGCTGCGGATTACTGTGATGACGTGTGGCGATGAAACGAGCCGCTTCGCCCGGTTAGGTTTTTTCAAGGAAGAATTTCCGCTATGCCAGCTGTCCAGTGCACCGATGGGACCAGCGTTAGCGGTATATCTTGGAACAGATAGTATTGTGGTTGGGTGTGGCCCGGATTATCGCCAAGCATAAATTATCCCCGAGTGAACGGCTGTTCATTCGGGGTGATTAGTTTATTATCGTAACGTTGGGGAGACGGCAGCGAACTCCATCATCGCTTGAAGAGTATCAAGGACTTCGGGGTTTATCCCTTCAAGTGAAAGTTCATCGGTTTGTTTGTCATAATTTCCCGGGAAATACTGGGACATTAATAGTGAGAAGTCATCGTTATTAATCATAGTTGCCACCTCCATTGGTTTATAATCAACTTTAATTTATCAAAAAAGGAAGGTCTTTGCAACCGATTTCAAATGTGAAAATTGCGGTTTATTATTCGGCGCGTTATACTGGCGACAAGTAATTAATTTGAGCTAAAGGGAGATGAATTGATGTGCGAAGCTTAAAGAAGTGGTTACGGTGGATTCTTGTAGTTGTACTGGTTGTGGTAGGGTTGGCTCTTGTATTTAACGAACAGCTAAAGGAGTTAGGGATTGGCATTATGAGTATTCATGCCGCCGATCAAAAAATTGAACGGGTAACGCCGGCGGATAAGAAACACGCAACGTTTAATTATAGCGGGGTTGAGGCGGCGAATATTAGTAATATGTTGAAGGCGATGCGGTCCAATCCAAGCGTGATTGGGAAGATTGCGATTCCTTCAGATGATATTCACCTTCCGATTTATTATGGTGTTTCAAACTATATTTTGCTTAAGGGAGCTGGAACGTTAAGTCCGACACAGAAAATGGGCGAAGGTAATTATGCACTTGCGAGTCACCATATGCCAAATAATAAATTACTATTTTCTGCATTAGGTAAAACAAAATTAAAAAGCAAGATTTATTTAACTGATGGAAAGCGAGTATATATTTATAAAACGTACTCGAAAAAAATTGTTAATGAAGACAATACTAGTGTTCTAAACGTTATTCCAGGGAAGAAAATATGTACATTAATTACATGTCGTACATGGCACCCAGGGGTTACCCAGCGGATTATTGTTCAAGGAAAGTTGGAGAAAATTAAGAAAGCAAATGATAACTCTTTAGTGGTTTTTGATCATAAATCTAACTTGCCAAAAGTATTTTTAAAAATGCATATGGGATATTAATTACTATAATTGGCTAACATACAGCCTTGAAAAATCCCCCCAAACCAGGTAAAATTAACCAAGCATGAATAGTGTGAGGGGAGGTTAAGCTCATGGCACACAATAATCACATCGGTGCTGCTAACGACCGGCGTCCGGTTAACTCAAAGAACGTTAAGAAGCGGCGGAAGGAGCACCTGGCAGTTTTAGACTTCTTGAAGGAACGCGAAGAGGCGGACAAGGCTGCTAAGTAACAGTTACATTAATGACGTAATTACTAAGGCGGGGTCGTGACGGTGGTCATGGCCCCGATTTAGTTAGGAATTTTAACTTGGACGGTGGGGAAAAGTAATGAAAAAAGAGAGGCACGTGTTAGCGTGGACAATAACCGTAGTTTTGATCCTCATTACAGGAGTTAGTGCCGTGGTGGTTCACCGCGCAAGCCGGGAAAACAACATCCAAATGGCGCGTCAGGCGCGGGTCCAGCGACGGATTGATCGCCGGGTTGCCCGTCAAAAACGGTTTCAAGAAAGAAAAATGCGTCGGGATATTCAGTGGAATCAACCGTCAATGATAATTCCGTACCCAAATGTTTCCCGGGAGATGACGCGGCAGGCAAAGGTATTGGCCCAGGCACAAAAGAAGAAGGGTGCAGCCAGGCAATCCTATTTGAGTAAAAAACTCAACCGGGATAGTCGGCACACTGTTTGGCTGTTAGTATCGACTAAGCACCAGCGAATTTTCGTAATGCGGGGACCGTACCCCGTATATACAATGTATGCTTCGATTGGGAAAAACTACCACCATGTAGCCAGGATAAACCAGACACCGGTTGGTTTTGCCCACGTTACTCGAAGTGGGGGTCAGTTCTTTGACCCGCAGTTAAATCAGGGAACCAGTGGGTGGCTCACGTATTCGACGAAACAAAACCGGGGACAAATTAAGTCCGTTCCACTATCACAAAAGGGCCAACCCTTAAAAAAGGGCTTATGGCATTTTGGCTCGACTAAGTTGTCGAAGAAACATAATCACCAGAACAACGGTGCAATCTACGTTTCCGTTCCTGACGCTCAGTGGCTTAGTCAGAACGTTAAGCCCGGAACGCAGATCATTATCACCGGCTACCAGTCTGACAGCATTGCGCAGTACTGGAATCAGTTTTAAAGTAAAATAGCGATGCAAAAAGAGGTTGGGACGTAAATAATGGGTCCCAACCTCTTTTGCTAATTCTTACTCTTAACGATTATTCATTTGTAATTACGACCTTAGTCCCCGTCGGAACAGCGGTGTGGAACCACTTCGCGTCAGCCACCGATAATCTGATACAACCGTGTGACCCTGGGTGCTTCCCGAGTTTCTTTGCTTCCTTAACGTTATATTGGCCGTTTGCCTTGGTTGGGACGGAGTGGAAAAGGTATACGCCATTGTCCTTCCACGAAACGTAGTAATTGGCACCCTCGCCGAGCTTGTTGTTAAAAAAGGAATCGCCACGGACGTTTTGGATGTGGAATGTGCCGGTTGGGGTGGTGCTAATCATCTTATGGGTTTTTGGGTTACGCTGGTATACCCCACCCGAACAATACATTGTGTAAATCACCTTTTTACCGGACATGATATAAACCCGGCATTTTTTTAGTGCAACCTTGATCCAGAGGTTCTTGGTGGTTGCCAGGTTCGGGTATGCGACCGTTTCGGACGATTTGTGCCAGTTGATTGGTGTCCGCATGTGGTGGCTAACCGTTGTCGCATGGGCAAGCGGTGTGGTTGGAGCAGCGGGTGTGGCAACACTTCCCCCGATGGTTAAACCAATACAACCAGCTACAATTAGTGGTAAAGTCTTTTTCATTCTTATTCCTCCCCAATAGAACACATTTTAATTCCTGTTTTGAAACCTATCCCAGAACGATTGTCACTTTAGTGTGGTCCGGAAGGTTCTGGTACAGCCACTGGGCATCCGCCTTGGTTAACCAGATGCTTCCGTCCGTAACGTTCTTTTTCCCGATGTCTTTGTTTTTCTTAGCGTTGTAGTCCCCGCTCAAGTTTGTCGGGCCGGTCCGGAAGTACAGGGTTGTCCCGTTATGGTTAGTAAACGCAATGTTGAAGTGGTAGCCCTGCTGGCCGTTAACAAGCGGTTCCTGTTTATCCCCAGTTGTGAAATCACCGGTCGGCGTTTTGCTAGTGGGCTCTTCATTATTGGGGTTGCTGGAGAGTATTCCGGCGGACGCGTACATCGTATAAACCGGGTGATTACCGCTCATCACGTAAACCCGTTTTTTTCTAATATTTACCAGTAATGAAAGGTTCTGAACGTGGTTTAAGTCGGGGTACCCCTTTGTTTCTGAAGATTGTTGCCAGTCGATTGGTTGCCGCATATCCTTAGGCGCAGGGAATGCGACCCGCTGCTTTTTAGTGGATGAAGCTGTCGGCGTGGAGCGGTGGACGGCTTGTTTGGCTGAATGAACAATTACGTGTGGGCGGGATGATTGTGCCGGATGGTGGGTAAAGCCGTAGCCGAGGAGGCCGCCACCCAGAATAATTAACCCCAGTGCTCCAATCAGGAGAAATGGTTTGCGTAAATTGGTCTTCATATTATTAATCTCCGTTCATTTTTACTATAAGTTAGTACTATAGATAAATTAGCCGGAACGACCAGAAAAGTCAATTTTCGCCGGCAACGATTGCATTTCGCTAAATTATCGGGTAGAATACCGCATGATTTAAACTAGCCCGGGAGGATTCAGCATGGAAATTAAGGTGGCAACGTTTATCGATCAGGTAACGGCGGGGATGCCGCAGGAAACGGTGACTGCTAGTGCCAAGGAATATGCACGGCTGGGCAGTGAGAAGGTGGCCGCCGTTCTAGTTGATGGGTTGACCAAGCACGTGGCAAAGGGCGAACTGGTCCAAAGTAGCGTGACCACCCAGTTTGCTGGTGAACAAGTGACGCTGCGGTTGGAGACGGGGATCATTAACTTGCCAGCCGAAAATATTACAAAGGTTGCTAATTTTTTTGATGATTCCGGTGAAACCGTTCCGGTTAATGCGTACTTAGTCGTTAAATCGCCAGCAATTAACCGTTCGGGGTTACGGATAGATAAGGTTGCTTCCGTTGCGGCAATCCTGAGTGCCCCTGACGACGTAATTGCTAAATTGACTATTATGCTTGCTGAGAAACAAGCGGTGATTGAAAAGAACGCGACAAGTGAAAAGTGATAGAATGGGGCTAGAAAAGATTTACGGGTAAAAACCCGGAAAGAAATGGGGAATGACCTGTGCCAGGTGGTCCGGCGATAATTGACCTAATTACTGTACTTATTGTGTTTTACTTTGCCGCTTTTTTTGTGGCGGCAGAATTTGCGCTGGTGTCAGTGCGGAAAACAGCCCTGGAGAGTCGCCTTGAGAACGGGCAGGGAAGTGCGCGAAAGCTCAAAATGGCCCTCCAGATGGTGTCTAACCTGAACGAGTACCTTTCAACCACGCAGGTGGGAGTTTCATTAGCGGGAATTCTTCTGGGGTGGATTGGTGCTGATGGGTTAGCGACGCTCTTCGGTCATCTTTTGGGGCTTACGCATATTAACCACGCGACGGTTGTTGCGGTTAGTTCGGCCCTTGGGGTGCTGTTGCTGACGTACCTTGAAGTGGTGTTGACGGAAATTGTTCCGAAAAACATTAGTATCGACAAGCCGATGAAGATGATGATGTTTGTCGTAACGCCCCTCCACTACTTCCACGTCCTGTTTTACCCGTTTGTGTGGTTACTAAACGTTTCGGCATCGACGATTGTCAAGTGGCTGGGATTGCCGCCAGCGGGAGAAGAGGAGGACGCGTTATCGCAAAACGAAATCCTCAACCTGTCCCGGAACGCCGTGTCAGGGGGAACCCTTGAGAAAAACGACTACGTGTACATGCAGCGGGCGTTTGATTTGAACGATAAGGTCGCCAAGGATGTCATGGTGGACCGGACAAGCCTTGAGGTTGTTGATATTAACAGTACCGTTCAGGAAGTCATTAACCGGTACCTGCAGGACGGTTTCACCCGGTTCCCGGTTGTTGCGCAAAACGATAAGGATAAGATCCTGGGGTACGTCTATATTTACGACATGATTAGGCAGGCACAGGTTGACGCGCAGCTTCCCGTTAGCCGGCTTTTGCGGACGATTATTAGTGTGTCAGAAGTTACGCCGATTCAGGAACTGCTCCAGCAGATGATTAAGCGGCAAACGCCAATTGTTGTTGTGCTGGATGAGTATGGCGGCACCAGCGGAATCGTAACTGATAAGGATATCTACGAGGAGCTCTTCGGAACCGTTAAGGATGAAATCGATGATGTTTCTGCCGAAGATATCATAAAAAACGATGACGGAACTTACCGTGTGTCCGGGAAGACAACGTTGTACGATTTTGAACGGTTCTTTAAGTTCCGGAGTAAGGACTTCTTGGAATCTGAAAGTGTGACGGTAGCTGGTTATCTCCTTGAGAATTACCAACAGATCAAACAGGGGACGAAGGTCCGGATTGGCCCGTTTGAGCTTGAGGTAACGAAGTTTAAGCGGAACTTCATTGAGTGGGTGACCGTGCGCCGTTTGCCAGAAGACGAGGTTCAGGAAGATGACGGGGTTGCATCGGTCCCGCCAACGGATGAATAATGCATAATTAGCGGTTGCAGTGGTGCAGCCGCTTTATTTATCGAAGGTTACAAAAAGGAAGGGTGCGTACATATGGAACGAATCTTACCACTAGAACGGGGGATTAACCTCCGCGAGCTTGGCGGATACGAGACGGAGGATGGCCGGCACGTCCGGTGGCATAAGTTAATGCGGAGTGGCCATCTTGGTGAACTAAGTGCGGCGGATGAAACGACGCTGAAAGCGGCTGGCCTGCGACAGATTGTCGATCTTCGTGAAGAAGCTGAGACCATTGTGGTTCCTGACCGCCCGATGCACGGGGTGCACGCCCATCATATGTCGGTTTATCCGTTTACCAATCAGCTGCCACAAAACGTTGGGCTTGCCCGAATGGCGCGGTTAAGTCAGGCGGGATTAAGCCTTGCCGGCCAAACCTACGCCCAGATGTTGACGGATCCGCACGCCATCGGTGTTTGGCAGCGACTTTTCGCGGTTCTGTTAAAAAACCGGCGGGCGCACCAGGCGGTCCTGTTTCACTGTACGGCCGGAAAGGACCGGACGGGGGTGGCCGCATTTTTAATTTTAAATGCACTGGGCGTGAAGCGGCCGGCCGTCTTACAGGATTACATGCTGACAAACCTAACGTTTAGTTCGCTTTCGCCTTTGGAACTGAACGGGTTATTAGTTCCGGGACAGGATGCCGCGCTGGCAAACGAGTTAAATAAGCAGCCGATGGTTAGTGAGCAGGATTTTAAGGTGATGGAGCTAACGGTTCGGTTAATGGCGGGGGATTTTATGACGTACCTTACGAATATTGTGGGCATTACGCCCCGCCAGGTAGAGCGGTTACGCGAATTATACTTAGAGTAACGGGGCTTAGTTTGCGAACTATTTTGCGGGTAACAATGATATTCGCATTAGAATTACCTTAGTTAGCCAAAAATACTTGCCAAACGTTCATCTTTCTTGTAGATTAGACGTTAAATAATTAATAAAGGAGACAGCGCAATGACAAATTGGGATACCAAGTTTGATAAAAAAGGATTTACTTTTGACGACGTTCTGTTGATTCCAGCGGAGAGCCATGTTTTGCCAAACGAGGTGGACCTAGGCGTCCAGTTGGCCGAAAACATCAAGCTGAATATTCCAATTATTAGTGCTGGGATGGATACCGTTACCGAATCGGCGATGGCCATTGCCATGGCGCGGCAGGGAGGTCTAGGAGTCATTCACAAGAACATGACAATTGACCGCCAGGTTGATGAGGTGCGGAAGGTTAAGCGGTCCGAAAACGGCGTTATCATTAACCCGTTCTTCCTGACTCCTGACCGGGCCGTTAGCGAAGCAGAAGCACTGATGAGCAAGTACCATATCAGTGGGGTGCCGGTGGTTAATAACGCAACGGATAAGAAGTTAGTGGGGATTATTACCAACCGGGATATTCGGTTTGTTAGCGACTACTCCGTTGCAATTGAAACGGTGATGAGTCCGGAAGAAGACCTGGTAACGGCGCCGGAAGGAACAACCGTTCAGGAAGCCCAACAGATTCTTGAAGATAACAAGATTGAAAAACTGCCAATGGTTGATGACGAGGGGCGGCTGACGGGGTTAATTACCCTTAAGGATATTGAGAAGGTCGTGGAATTCCCGCACGCGGCTAAGGATAAGTACGGGCGGCTGTTGGTTGCTGCTGCTGTCGGGGTCACGAGCGATACGTTCGAACGGGCCGCGGCCCTGCTTGACGCCGGGGCCGACGCACTGGTAATTGACACTGCCCACGGTCATTCCGCTGGCGTTTTGCGGAAGATTAAGGAAATCCGGGAGCACTTCCCGGACGCAACGCTGATTGCCGGGAACGTTGCTACGGGTGAAGCAACCCGGGCGCTGTTTGAAGCTGGCGTTGACGTGGTTAAGGTCGGGATTGGCCCTGGTTCAATCTGTACAACCCGGATTGTGGCCGGGGTAGGGGTTCCCCAGTTAACGGCGGTTTACGACGCAGCAAGCGTTGCCCGGGAATACGGGAAGCCAATCATTGCTGACGGGGGAATCAAGTACTCCGGTGACATCGTGAAGGCCATTGCGGCCGGCGGAAACGCTGTTATGCTCGGGTCAATGCTGGCCGGGACGGATGAGGCTCCTGGTGAAACGGAAATCTACCAGGGCCGGCGGTTCAAGACTTACCGTGGAATGGGTAGCCTGGGAGCCATGGACTCAACGCACGGCTCTTCAGACCGGTACTTCCAGAGTGGCGTGAACGAAGCCAACAAGCTCGTGCCGGAAGGGATCGAAGGCCGGGTTGCCTACAAGGGGAAGGTGGCCGACATGGTTTACCAGCTGTGTGGTGGTCTCCGCGCCGGAATGGGTTACTGTGGGGCGCCGAACCTTCAAGCCCTCATCGATAACGCCCAGTTTGTTCAAATTACTGGGGCAGGGCTCCGGGAATCACACCCACATGACGTTCAGATTACCAAGGAAGCCCCGAACTACTCCCGGAAGTAATTGGCGAAAAGACTAAATTAACTTAATTTTAAATAATAGCAAAAACAAACCGGTTGAACGGCAGAACCTGCGACAGAACGGGGAATGACGGGCAGCCGGTTTGTTTATACTGGTTAAGGTTGCCCCGCATCATTTTTCAGGGAGTGGGCGAAGTTTGCTATAATGAAGCTAATCGCCCACGTGATTTGTGGACAGATAAGGAGACGTGACGAATGAAAATTTTAGTTGTTGATGACGATAAGGAAATTGTTGAATTACTCGGCATTTACATCGAAAATGAAGGTTACGAAGTAGAGAAGGCCTACAACGGCCGGGAAGCCCTCACAAAGTTAAACACTAATCCGGATACTGCACTTATGATTCTTGACGTGATGATGCCAGAAATGGACGGGCTGGCGGTTGTCCGGGAAGTGCGGCGTGATTCGCAGATTCCGATTTTGATGCTTTCCGCTAAGACGGATGATCTGGATAAGATTCAGGGACTTGTTCAGGGGGCCGATGATTACGTAACGAAGCCGTTTAACCCGCTGGAAGTTATGGCCCGGGTAAAGTCGCTTCTTCGGCGGGCGCAGCACGAAGTTAAGAATGATGAACCGGATAAGATTGAAGTGGGGCCGCTAATTATCAAGAAGGATTCCCACGAAGTTAAGACGGTGAACGGGAATAACATTCAGCTGACGGCCCTCGAATTTGGGATCTTATACTTATTAGCAAGTTACCCGAACCGGGTATTTTCCGCGGACGAAATTTTCGAACGGGTTTGGCGTCAGGAATCGGTTGTTTCCGCGAAAACCGTGATGGTCCACGTTAGTCACTTACGGGACAAGATTGAGGAAGCCACCGGTGGTGAAAAGGTAATTCAGACCGTTTGGGGCGTTGGTTACAAGATTGAGGCGTAGTACAAAGAAAAAATGAAGTTAAAGCTAACATCGCGGGAAAAGAGTGAGTTAGTTGGTGAGGGTGTCGTAACGCTAATCTTACTGTTACTGCTCGAAATGTCCGCCTTTGTAATCCTTAATACGGAGATTTCGTCTGACCCACAGCTCCGGTTAGGCCTTTTTGCACTAAAAACATCATTTGTCTTTGGGGCTAACCGGGCAACAATGCTTAGTTGGGGAACCATCTTTGTCTTGGTAATGATGGTGATTGATTTTATCATTGTGCACTGGCGGCTAGTGCGGCGGATGCACCAGATTGAACTCCGGCACATCATCATGGAACTCCATTACATTGGAGCGGGGCACTTTGAACACCGGATTCCGTTTGTTTTGAAGGGACAGATGCAGCGGATTGTTACCAGTATCAATACGTTAGTTGATAGTACGACTAATGCAATGGCGGAGGAGCGGCGGATTGAACGGTCGAAGGATGAACTAATTGTCAATGTTAGTCATGATATCCGGACCCCGTTGACCTCCATCATCGGATACTTGGGGTTAATCGAGGATGGGCAGTATAAGGATGAGGATGATCTCCTGAAGTATACCCATACGGCGTATTTAAAGGCGAAGCAGATGAAATCGCTTGTGGATGACCTCTTTGAGTATACTAAGATTCAGCAGACGGATAATCCGTTGAGATTAACAACGATTAACCTGGGATCCATGCTCGAGCAGTTAACGGCCAGTTTTGAGTTAGAAGCTGAAGAAAAAGGGATGGAGTTAACCTCGAATGTTCCGGATGATCTTCAGGTGGAAGTTGATCCGGAAAAACTTGCCCGGGTTTTTAGTAATCTCATTACAAACGCGATTAAGTACGGGAAGGGCGGCAAGCACATCGTTGTAACGTGCCGTAAACCTTCTTCCCAAGAAGTAGTGGTTACCGTGGCAAATGACGGGGAACCAATTCCGGCTGACGCTCTTCCCAAGCTCTTTGACCGGTTTTACCGGGTGGAAGGTTCCCGCTCCCGGAAGACGGGCGGAACTGGATTGGGGCTGGCAATCACGCAGGGAATTATTACCCGCCACCACGGGTACATTCAGGTAACGTCTGACGACCAGTGGACAAAGTTCAAGGTTCACCTTCCAGTTAACCATGCGGATAAACTGCAGCCGCCACGGAATTAATGTTTAGGGGATTGAAAAGGAATGAAACGTTTTGGAATTATGGTAGTGGAAGTGGTGGTTCTTGCCCTAACCGTAGTGGGGGGCGTCCTTCCAGTTTATGCTGCGCAAACGGGGGTGTTACGCGCTAACCAAGCAAATGTCCGGGCTGAAATGGTTGTTGATAACCAGACCGGTCAGATTCTTGCGGCGAAAAACAGCCGCCAAGCCGTTCCGGTTGCATCGCTAACCAAGTTAGTAACGTTGTACATTGTGGTGCAGCAGATTAAGTCAGGAAAGCTGCGGTGGAACCAACGAATTACCGTTTCAAAAGCGGCGGCCGGATTAACTAAGGATAAAACATTGATGAACGTTCCGTTGACTGCCGGAAAGAAGTACCGGGTGCGGGATCTCTTTCAGGCGGCGTTGGTTTGTTCTGCCAATGACGCGGCGCAGGCCCTGGCCGATGCTGTTTCCCATAATCACCCCGCAAAGTTTGCGGCTATGATGCGGACCCAGCTTCAGCGGTGGGGAATTCAGGATGCTAAGATGTACACCGCTAACGGCTTGGATAACGGTGATGATGGGGCCGACCGGGTTGCAGGTGTTTCTAAAACAGCGAAGGACCAGCTATCTGCACGGGACCTCGTGGTTGTAACGCAGCACCTGTTACGGGCGGATCCTGGAATACTAAAGATGAGTCAACAGCGGCAAATTACGTTTGCCGGTCACCAATACCAGGGTTCTGACCAAATGTTGCCGGGTGGAGCGGCAGCTGATCCGGCGTACCACGTTTTAGGACTGAAAACGGGGCTAACAAAGGCAGCAGGCCAGTGCTTCGTGGGCGTTGTTGATGTGCAGGGTCGCCGGTTGATTACGGTTGTCTTAGGGGTACCTAATGACAACCAGAATGCGCGGTTTATGGCAACTAAACAGTTACTGGACCAGGTAACTAATAATTACAACGTACAGCGCATTGCAGCCCATCGGCCGGTTCGGGGAGCACGGATAATTCGTGTAATGAACGGGCATAAACACCGCGTTACGGTTGCTCCCCGAAAGGAAACGGCCGCTTGGGTTCGGAAAGGAGCACAGCTTCAAAAACGGGTGACGGCCCTCCCAAGTCACGCTAAAAATAATCAATTCGTAGCGCCGGTCGCGCGTGATCAGCGGGTGGGGACCCTTAACTTAACGGCCCGGGGGTTGCGATGCATGGATGGAACAACAACGATAAAACTTCCAGTCGAAGCCACGCAGTCGACTGCCCGGCTGAGCTGGTGGGCCCGGTTGATGCGATTAGTATAGGAGGAGAAGGATGCGGGAAAGATTTACCCGGATATTTTATGGGGCAACGGTGCTATTGGTAATTGCCCTGTTTGTGGTAGCGGCCCTTGGCTTTTTTCTTGGACGGGCGACGATGTTACGGTGGCTTTCGCCGCTATGCTGGTTGGCACTCTGTACAACGGGGGCAGCCGGGATTGTTCGGCGGCGGTTAACTGCCCAGGAATGGGGATTAATTGTTGTCCTGGTGCTAATCATAGCGATTAGTTGGTGGTTAGGCTAATTGGAGGTTGACGTGAAGGATAAACGGAAATGGTTAGTTGGTGGCGGCATTGTCCTGATTATCATTTTAGGAATATTGGTTGTTCATCAGTACTATCCTGATTTTCGGTTAGGGTTACCCCTTGGGCGAACGGGTTTACGGCAACTATTACGCCACCACGGTCCGGTAAGTGCGGTGATTTTAATTTTATTAACCGCTGCAATGACGGCGGTTCCTGGTGTATCAAGTTCCATTGTATGCGTTTTTAACGGGGTTGCGTACGGTCCGATTGTGGGATTTTTGATGAACGTCATTGGAATGGCGCTTGGAAATAGCGGTGTGATTATGACCCTCGCTAAGCTTCCAGCCCAGAATAAAAAACATCCCCGAATTAACTTGCGAGCAACGGGCTATCCGGGAATAACCGCAATGTTGGGTTACATGATTCCGGTGATTCCCTCTGCCCTGGTGAGTTACGCGGTAGTTAAAGCGCGGCTTCGGGGCCCGAAGATTACTGCGGCAGTTATTGGCGGCAGTTTGCCGACTGCTTTTTTGTATGCCTTTGGGGGTGACGCCCTCTTACGGGGGAGCTACCGGCGCTTATTAATTGTCGGGGGCGGGCTGCTACTTCTGATTGCAGGAGTGTTACTTTTTCGCCGGCTTCACCACGTTGTGCGGCGGTACCGGCAGGAAGGATAGCATTTTCGTTATGTTACAGAATGTTACAAAATAACGCTTATGTTACAGAATAACGCCATTTAGTAATTTTGCTGGCAAAAGGCTGTTACATATGTTCCTTATACTTAGAGATAGTTACCCTAGGAGACTAGGGATTGATTAGTTGTAAATAAAAGATTAGTTTACAGGAGTGAGTTTAGTTTATGAAGTTGAACAAGGTTTTAATGTCAGTTGCAACAATGGCGGGAGTCGTAGCTGCAGGATCAGTTGCCGCTAATGCCGATGTTGTTACGGTTCAGCAGGGGGATACGGTTTGGGGCTTTGCTCAGGAGACCAATTCGACAGTTGCCCAGATTGCACAGCAGAACAACCTGCAAAACCCGAACCTGATTTTTGTTGGTCAGCAGCTCCAGATTGGGCAGACGGTTCAGCAGAGTAATGCTCAGGCCCAAGCTGCTGCCGCTCAGGCGCAGGCAAACGCTGAAGCTCAGGCAGCTGCCGCTCAGCAGGCCCAGGATGCCGCTGCCCAGGCTGCTAAGGAACAGCAACAGGCGCAGGCAAATGCTCAGGCCCAAGCTGCTGCCGCTCAGGCTCAGCAGGAAGCCCAGCAAAAGGCTCAAGAAGAGGCTGCTGCTCAGGCTGCTCAACAGGCGCAGCAGAAGCAAGCTGATGAGAAACAGTACGCTCAACGGCAAAACCAGGTTAACTACAACAACGCTAACCGGACGGTGCAGCACGTCGTTCGTTCTACCCAGGCCCCTGTTTCAAACAACACGTCATCAAACAACGGTGGGCTGGATGCTGCTAATGCTGCTGCCCGGGCATGGATTGTTGCCCGCGAGTCAGGTGGTAACTACAACGCCACGAACGGAAACTACTACGGGAAGTACCAGTTATCACGGTCATACTTACACGGTGACTACTCACCGGCTAACCAGGACCGGGTTGCTAACCAGTACGTTTCAAGCCGGTATGGTTCATGGGTTAACGCCGAGAACCACTGGAAGCAGTGTGGTTGGTACTAAAACTAATAAAAAAATAACACTGAAGACGGGAAGGTCAAATGCCTTTCCGTTTTTGTATGGGCTTGATGATTGCAGCTATGCGCGCTGACGGGGCGTTTGCCGGCTTATAATGAGGACTAAAACGATGAGGATAAGCGTGACGAGGTAGCCGGTCCTAATTCCCGTTAACTTGGAAAATCCAGGAGGAAACCGCACTTTTACAGCAGGGCTTTTCCCACTTGATAACTGCGCTGCAACGGGACCGGATCTTCTGGAATAATAATAAAATCGTAGTTACCAAACCCTTTGATCAGGAGATTGATATTGGTAACTTCGGGGTCCTGCTTTTAATTCCTAGTCTGTTTACGTGGCCGCACCTGTTTGTTTCGCAGAGCCAAAATAACGCCATTATTAATTACGGGTTTGATAAGGTTATTAGTCAAACGGCATTCCCATCCTTAGAGCGGTTTTTTAAGGCGTTGGGTGATCCGTTGCGGTTACGCATTCTAAGGGTTCTAAATGAGCAACCGCAGACTACCCAAACGCTCGCCAGTTCATTAGGGTGTGCCGAGTCGACCGTTTCCCGCGACCTGCAGCTGTTAAGGGAGAGCGGTATGATTGTGCCGCCCCGGCAGGGTAAGTTCGTTTTTTACCAGGTAATGGATAAGCTCACAGCGTTGATTCCCCGGTTCTTTGATTACCTAGATGGAAACGATGATTAAGCACAAAAAACAGGCCCCGTTAAGGACCTGTTTTCCAATATCTATTTATTAGCTGATGCTAAATTTTAGTACCAACCGTGTGACTCCCAGAAGCGTTGAGCGTTTACCCAAGAACCGTACCGGCTAGCAACGTACTGGTTAGCAACCGCGTCCTGGTGAGCTGGTGAGTAGTCACCGCCAAGGTAGCTAGCGCTCAGCTGGTACTTACCGATGTACTGGCCGTTCCGTGCGTTGTAGTTGCCACCTGATTCACGAGCAACGATCCATGCCCGTGCGGCTGCTTCAGAACCTGATAACTGCTGGCCGCCGTTGTCACTCTGCGTGGTGGTAGCCTGGTTGTTCTGGTTCTGGACGTTAGCAGCGGCGTTGTTGTTAGCCTGGCCGTTGTTCTGGTTGCTTGACTGAGCCTGGTTGTCGTTCCCAATCTGAAGTTGCTGCCCAACGTAAATCAGGTTAGCGTTTGAGATGTGGTTTTGCTTAACGATTGCGTCAACCGTTGTGTTGTACTTCTGGGCTAATGTTGAAAGCGTGTCACCCGCCTTAACGGTTACGGTGTCAGCCTTAGCAACGGCGCTAACGGCAAAAACTCCACTTAATGCTGCTGCAGATGCAAGTGTCTTCTTTAAATTCATAAAATATCTTCACTCCTGTAATGTATGATACTTGCTATACTTCTTACTCATTCGGGATATCGTTTCCCCGAACCAACAATTCATAGTATACGGGGGGAAGGTGACACCCGTGTAGCAGCTAAATTACGAAATTGGCTGTTCCTGTAATATTCCCCTATATTTGTAATATTTTGTAACGGAAACCGGCTTTGTTAGGATCTATTTAATAAATAGGGGGTTTGGGTGAAGGAGACGTACGGTATAATAGGAACAAAATGATTGGGGATGGTCTAATTGGCACATATTCTTCTTATGAATGCGGGAAGTTCGTCGGTTAAGTGGAAGTTGTTTCGGATGAAGACGGAGGAGCTTTTGGCTCGGGGAGAAGTGGAGCGGATTAACCTCCCCCAGTCAAAATTAACCATTAAGTATGCCGGCAAGCAGGACGAAACGGTAGTTGATAATTTAACGTACGCTGCAGCGGCGCAGTTAATTATTGATAAGATTCAGGAATTAGGGATTACGACGCTGGATAAAATTTCGTGTGTGGGCCACCGGGTAGTTGCAGGGGGCCACGAGTTCGAGCATGCAGTGCGGGTGACCCCCGAGCGGTTAGAAAAGATTATTGCAATGAGTGATTACGCGCCGCTTCATAACCCGATGGAGGCCAAGTACATTAAACTTATGCAGCGGGTTTTACCTGACGTTCCCCAGTACGCGGTTTTTGACAGTAAATTCTTCTTGGGAATGCCTGAAATGAACGCGATTTACAGTCTTCCCTATAGATACACCGAAAAATACCACATTCGGCGGTACGGGGAGCACGGGATCAGCCATGAATACCTGATGAACCGGGTAGCGACCCTCCTTGACCGGGATGTTCATGATTTGCGCATCATTACCCTGCACCTGGGTGGCGGGGCGTCAATTACCGCTGATCGTGACGGGCACGCCTTTGACACGTCAATGGGCTTTACGCCCCTTGACGGGATTACGATGGGGACCCGGAGCGGGGACGTGGACCCCGAGATCGTCCCGTTTTTAATGGATAAACTGGGAAAATCCGCCCGAGAAGTCCTTAACCTGCTCAATAAGGAATCGGGAATGTATGGCATCTCCGGGATTTCTTCGGACATGCGGGATATTATGGCGCAGTACGAAACCAACGAGCGGGCAAAGTTAGCTGTGGATGTTTTCATTAACCGGATTGTTAAGTTTGTGGGCAGTTATGCCGTGGAGATGGGTGGTGTGGATGCCATCGCTTTTGCGGGGGGAATCGGTGAAAACGATGCGTATGTTCGCCAGGAAGTGTGCCGCCAACTAGCACTTCTGGGAATTAAGCTCGATGCCACCAAGAACGAGCAACTGAATCACGGGGGCGAAGGATTGATTTCAACGCCGGATTCGGCCGTGCAGGTACTTCTTGTACCAACAAACGAGGAACTGTTCATGGTTCAGCAAATTAAGGCAGAGCAGCAACGCGAACAGGCTGCTAGTCATTAATTGGTAAGATAACGTGTGAAAAACGGATCATCCTTATTTGGACGATCCGTTTTTCTTTAATTTCCAGAATTAGTAACCCCCAGAATATCGTGGGGACTCATGTAGCGGGTCCGCATGATAATTTCGGTAATTTGCTGGGGTGGTTCGGGGTTATCCTTAGTCAACCACAGCTTAATGATGTCAAGGATTTGGGAAATAATGATTTCATGCGCGTAGTCGTTGGGGAGAGTGGGCGTCATCTGGTGGTTTCCCTTGATGATGTCGAGGTCCTTATCAATGATGTCGATTAGCCAACGCTTAATCTTATCCTCGAAGTGGGGATCCCCGTTCGGACCGAGAAGCGCCTTGGCGAGGTCAAACTCCTCGTAAATGTAATCCACGATTTTACTAACCGTTGCGTACAACTTCATTTGGGATTCAGCGGTGGCCACGCCGTTTTCTGGTAAATGCTTAATGAAACCATCATTTAATGAAGCGGCGATTTCCGTGAGGATGGTTTGCTCGTAGTGGCCAACCAGGGCCGGTTTATCCACAAAATGCTTGTAAAACGTGCTCCGGTTAATGTCCGCCGCTTGCGTAATGTCCTTGACGGTCACGCGACTGAGGCCCTTTTCGTTTACCAGGTAAATAAAGGCGGCCTTAATTTTTCGTTGCGTTGTTGCGACTTTTCCGTGCACTGTCATATGTACTCCCCCTCGCTACGTTTATCCTACCATGTTCTTCTCTTAAAACAACATATTGTTGCTTAAAAAACCAATAATCAATGAAATTAGGGCAACACTTTCGCTGGTTTTGTCCGTTGTCGCGGGGTTATAATCGCGGTATCATGATACGTGAAAAGCAACACTGTGTTTATTTCGCGAGAAACAGTGAAAAGGGAAGAAAGGAGAATATTATGAACGAACAAAACCAACGACATAAACGGCGCTACATTGCTCAGGCGCTGGTTTGGATTGTTCTGCTTCTTGTAGGGCTTTTCATGATGCCAAATATTAGCGCGTTGGTGCGGGAAAAGGGCCAAATTAAGCTTCCAGCATCAGCGAATAGTCAGGTGGCCCAGGTGATTCAAAATCATTGGGGACGTCACATGGACAACACGCGGGAAGTTGTCGTGGTGTTTAATAACGGAAATGATAAGCTGAGTGCTCAGCAGAAACACCGGATTAACACGACGATTTCGTACCTGAAGGCGCATAAGCAGCGGTATCATATTAAGGCGATGACGGCGCCAAATGAAAACAAGTATACGAAAAAGCAGCTGATTTCTAAGGATAAAACAACGGAACTGCTGCAGTTAAACGTTGATAAGAAGGAACCGGTTGCCCAGATGCGCGAAAAGCTCGAACAGGGAGCAGAAACCGCAGGGGTAAAAACCTACGTGACCGGCGCGGATATCCTTCAGGATGACTTTGACGCCGAGACCGAAGAGGGGATCAAGAAGACGGAGTTAATCACCATTATCTTCATCTTCATTGTGCTGGCGTACGTTTTCCGCTCACCGCTTACCCCGATTTTCTCACTCCTTTCAGTGGGAATTTCGTTCCTGATTTCACTGAGCGTTGTGATGAATTTGGCCAAGCATTTTGGGTTCCCACTATCGAACTTTACCCAGGTTTTCATGGTGGTTGTGCTCTTTGGGATTGGGACGGACTACAATATCTTGCTGTTTGACCAGTTTAAGGAGGAGCTCAGTAAGGGACTCGATCGGGTAACGGCGACCCGCAACGCGTTGAAGGTAGCGGGTCATACGATTCTCATGAGTGGTTCCACCGTTCTGATCGGGTTTGCAACGCTTGGATTAGCTAAGTTTAGTATTTATAAGTCAACGCTTGGGGTGGCCGTAGCCGTAGCGGTTCTGCTGCTGGCACTGCTCACACTTAACCCGTTTTTTATGGCGCTGTTAGGGCAGAAGATCTTCTGGCCGACTAAGCAGTTTAATGGATCCAGCAAGAGTAAGTTATGGCACTGGATTTCATCCAATGCGGTGAAAATGCCGCTTCTCGGCCTTGGCGTTGCTGTTTTATGTGCCTTACCGTTCCTCTTGTCCGGAAGCCACCCGCTAAACTACGACACGCTTGTCGAGTTGCGGGATACCCTCCCGGCTAAGGAAGGATTCCGCGTCGTGCAAAAGCACTTCACTCCGGGGACCGCAGAGCCGACCACGTTATACATCCGGACAAACCACCGGCTGGATAACGAAAAGGATCTGCGGGAGATTGATGCGCTTGCCCAGCGCTTACAGCGGGTTCCAGGAGTAAAGACGGTTGCGACGGTGACGGAACCTGGTGGTGGCCGCATCAAACAGCTGTACGTTAAGAACCAGCTGGGAACGATTACCAGCGGGATGAAGGACGCCCGGAAAGGGTTGAACCAAATTAGTAATGGGTTGAACGGTGCGGTTGCCCAAATGCAGGGCGCAAACCTGCAAGGCGGAATTGATGGGGTTAACATGCTGGCTGCCGGCTCTAACCAGCTATTGAGCGGGAGCGAACAGCTTCAGGCTGGCGCTAACACCCTGGCAAACGGTGCGGGAACGCTTGGCAATGGACTTAACCTGTTGAATGCCCAACAAGGCGCGATCCAGAACGGCACGGGTCAGCTGGTTGATAGTATTGGCCAGCTGCAAAACGGGGCTAATCAGGTGGCAAACGGCTTGAGCCAGGTTCAGCAACAGGTTCAATCACAGTTGAACCCGCAACAGTTAAGCCAGTTAAACTCAGCGCTTAACTCGATGAACAGTGCGCTTAATGCGTTGAATAACATGCCTGATATGGGGAAGGTTCAACAAACTGCCCAGTCCCTTGAACAAAATAGTAATAAGGCGAAAAATGATGCGGCTGCCCTGCAACAGGCCCTTGGTAAGATGGGCGGTAACGGGGTTGACACCAATCAGGTTGCCAATCAGGTCGCCGGCGCGGTTTCAGGGTTATCCCCGCAACAGAAACAGCAACTGCAGGGCGCCCTGCAACAGGCCGTTGGTCAGATGCAGCAGCAGAACAGTGGGGCGGTGAACGACGCTAAGTCGGCGGCCCAGAACCTGCAAAACGATATGGGGAACGTTCAGCAGGCTGGGAATCAGCTTTCCAGTCAGTTAAACACCCTGAAGAGTGCGAGCGATCAGCTAAATAACCTGAAACAGCAGGCGAGCGGAATGAACGTCGGCGCAATGCAACAGCAGCTTAACCAGTTGCAGTCCTCAGCCAGCCAACTGTCCAACGTTCTTGGCCAGTTACAGAACGGTTCGGCTCAGGTGGCAAACGGGCTTAACCAGCTGCAAAACGGGGCGAGCGGAATGCAAAATAGCCTCCAGCAGTACACCAACGGGGTAGCTAGTGCGGCCGCCGGTGCCAACCAACTTGAGAATGGCGCAGCGCTTCTAGCTGCTAAGCAGGGTGAGTTAACGGCCGGGTTATCGACGCTAAATGACGGTATTACCCAGATGGCAACGGAGATGCAGGGGCTTATCGGCCAGATGCAGCAGCTTGAATACGGGTTGCAAACGGCCAGCGCTGGTGCCCAAAAGATTAACGACGGTGTCGGGGCGGCAAATAGCTACCTGACGGGGTTGAAGAATTCTGCCGCGGCAGACACGTACTACGTTCCAAAGAACATCTTGAAGAGTAAGACGTACAAGACGGCGGAAGACAGCTACTTGTCAGCTGATAAAAAGGCCGTTAAGTTCACGATTATTCTGGACATGAACCCAAGTTCATTACGGGCAATGCACAAGGTTGATGAACTCCGGGCAATCGTTAACCAGTCAGTGAAGGGAACGCCGCTTGCTGGGGCAACCGTTGCCTTGGGCGGGCAGTCCGCAAAGACAAACGATACGCATAAGGTGGCCCAAAACGACTTTATGCGGACGGCGGCAATCATGCTGACGGGGATTCTCCTGGCATTGATGGTAATTACCCGCTCGGTTCTCCAACCGTTCTACATTGTCGGCACCCTTCTTCTGGCGTACGTGATGTCGCTGGATATTACGCGGTGGATTAGCACCGTTACGATGGGGCATTCAATGTTGACCTGGAACACACCGTTCTTTGGCTTCGTTGTCCTCATTGCGTTGGGGGTCGACTACAGTATCTTCTTGATGATGCGGTACCGTGAATTTGACATGGGTTCGGCAACGCCGGCTAAACGAATTGTAACGGCGGCTCTCGAAATCGGGGCGGTGGTCATTTCCGCGGCTACTATCCTGAGCGGAACGTTTGCCGCGTTGATTCCGTCAGGTGTGCTGACGTTGATCCAGGTTGCCCTCGTAGTAATTATCGGGTTGATTATTCTGGTCTTTGCCATTCCACTAATCATCCCGAGCCTGTTACGATTGACATACCCGTTAACGGATCGGATGGAAAAGGAGGCCGAAGTTGTTCGGCGGCGGAAGAAGTAGCTAGCGTGAATTGAAAATATGACATAAGGGACCAGCTGACAGCTGGCCCCTTTTTTGGTCAGAATTATTTTTGAAGAATTCTAATTTTGTAAGCAAAGCACTAGGCACATCGCGTTGTTTTGCTTATAATATACCGAGAGAAACTGAAGAAGGTGGGGGATTTAGATGCAAAAAGAACGACTCTCACGACCGTACGTATACTTTTTTGGCTCATTTGGGGGAATTTTATTCGGGTACGACATCGGGGTAATGACCGGTGCCCTCCCATTTCTCCAGCTGGATTGGCACATGCACAACGCGCTAATTATTGGAATGATTACGTCGTCGCTGATGTTCGGGGCAATTTTTGGGGGCCTGTTAGCTGGCCGGTGGGCGGACCGGTATGGCCGTAAAACCATGATTACCGTAGCGGCAACGGTTTTTGCCTGTGGGTCCCTCGTCTCAGCGGTTGTTCCGAATGATGGCGGGTGGTTGTTGATTGCCGTCCGGATTATTCTCGGGTTATCCGTGGGGGCGCTCTCGGCGATTGTTCCGGCGTACATGGCCGAAATGGCGCCTGCGCGGTTGCGGGGCCGGATGACGGGGATTAACTTTACCATGATTGCGGCGGGGACGTTACTGTCGTACGTGGTTGATTACTGCTTAAAGGATTTACCCGCTTCGCTTGCATGGCGAGCCATGCTTGGAATGGCGGCGGTTCCGGCATTAGTTCTTCTCGTTGGAAGCTTAAGGTTGCCGGCGACGCCCCGGTTCTTAATGGTTCAGGGAAACCGTGCGGCGGCTGCACAGGTTCTTCGGGTAATGCAGCCCGATGCTGACATTGACGCGGAAATTGCGACGATTCAGCAGGTTAGCGCCCAGGATGCGGCTGAACGGGCCCTGCCGTACGGTCAAATGCTGACGGGAAAGTACCGCGCATTAGTAATTGCCGGTGTCGGCGTTGCGGGGTTACAACAGTTTATTGGAGTCAATGCTATTTTCTACTACATCCCATTAATCGTGGCCCAGGCAACGGGACATGCGGCAGCTTCCAATTTAATGTGGCCCGTAATTGAGGGGTTGATCCTGTTGGGGGCATCGTTTGTTTTCCTGGCCATTGCAAGTCACTTTAACCGCCGCACTTTGCTGATTTTTGGTGGCACCGGAATGGGGCTAGCATTTGTCCTTCCGGTAGTAATTAACTGGCTGTGGCCGTACGCTAATCCGTTCATCACGCTGGTCCTGCTATGCATTTACGTTGCGTTCTACGGGTTTACGTGGGCGCCCTTGACGTGGGTGCTGGTTGGCGAAATCTTCCCGTTGGCTGTTCGCGGAAAAGCCTCGGGGTTAGCGTCCGCCCTTAACTGGGTAGGAGCGTTTGTTGTCGGGCTGATTTTCCCGGTAATGACGGCAATGATGAGGCAGGCAACCGTTTTTGGAATTTTTGGGTTGGTCTGTTTTGCAGCGGTTCTCTTTGTTTGGCTAGCTGTTCCGGAAACGAAGGGGCACACGCTGGAAGAAATCGAGCAACAGTACACGAAGGGGAACCGGTAAAAGGGATTTTTGTGTAAAGTGAACGAGCGTAACGGAAGCAGAAACCCGAAGCTATCGGTTCGGGGGTTCAAACTTCTGTTACGCTCGTTTTTTAATTAATTATTACTATTACCACCGACAAACGCGCCGATAATGGTGGTAGTGATGGCGCATTCCGTGAACCCGGTAACGGTCGTAATGTGGTGCATCCGGCGGGGTCGGCACGGTCATTGCCGGATCACTGGTTGACGTTCCGTCCTGGTAGTTAAATTGGTATCCGGGCTGGACGTTATACAGGTAAACGTTAAAGTTAAGCCCGTTTGAGCCCACCGCTTGCATCCATACTCCTTTTGCCATTAGGTCGTTTCCTTGGAAAATGGGTTGAACCCGGTAAATGACCCGGGCGCCTTCCCGGAGGGCTCGCCGGACCTTCCCCTCATAAATCGTTTGCAGTTTTTGGTTACAAAAGGCCGTCTGGGTGAAGAGGTTGCGGGGGTTATTCTGGTCGCCTGACTGTTGGGCAGGGTCGTATTGTCCCGTCGTCGCAATTCCCTTGGAGAGCGAGTAGGCAATGATGTGGCCCCGGTTTAAGATTGCCGTATGGTGGCGGTTAAATTTCTGGTGCCAGCCGGTGGGCTTGACCGTTTGCCGTTCCCGCAGCTGATCGTTTGCCACGTTGCGCGGCATTAACATCGCCGTTGCGGGCGCAGTAGTTCTGTTTAGCCGGTCAAGGTGGCTGTATTCAACGTGGTTAGAGTGCCAGTCGCTGAGTGCCAGGGTGGATTTTCCCCCGTTAACCTGAACAATCGGGGAAGTTCCAGAGCGGTAATTGAGGCTTGCGAGGTGCGCCGCCGTTGCATCATCGTTATCAGCGGCAACAGAAGTAATTGTTGGCCGGGAAATGCCCGGAATGGCAGCGGTAATGGTCCCCCCAAGAATTGTTAGGAAGACAAGGGCCGCCGCGGTAATTCGCCCAAACCAGTTATGCTTTTTTCTCATTACGCGTCTCCTTCCTATTTATGCCCATCGCGTGGTTCGCAGATAACCGTCCAAATACTTTGGGGAGCAACGCGAAGTTTATCGGTTGGAAGCATCAGGACAATTAATTCAAGAATGAAGATGACCGCAAAAACAATTCCGGAAAAAAGCCGTACGAGGTACATTGCGCAGAAGAACAGGATAACTGCGTTCAGGCTGAATCCCACGTCCCGGAGTCGGCGGGCAGCTAGTCCGAGGGAAGCCAAGCAATTAGCAGCGAAGAAAACGGTAACGATAAACATTGCAAGGGCGACGAGTAGGCCTGAATGACCCCATGAGAACCACTTGATAAGCGCAAAAATCACGGCGATGGGAAGAAGGATTAGCTGGGCAAGCCAGAATTGCTTCCTACTAGCTGATTTGCGCCAGTTGAAGATGTACCGAAAGGCATCGGTCCACGCGTGAAAAATATTCCGAAACATAACAATTGGACTCCTTTAGCAAATAGTAACTAGCCTCTATTCTACCAGAGATTGCGGTCGCTGGCGTTATTATGTAAAACCACCGGCAAACCCGGTGGCGCGGTTCCACTGTGGAAGTGTAATCACTGGGAAGATGGCTGGCGCAGTTTCGTTTTACACCGGTAAAGGAGACTGTAAACTGATGAACGGGAGCACTGCATTTGCTGTGCAAGGGTTGAGGCAGTACAGCGGGGTTCTGTCAGAAAGCTCCATAGAAGGAACGCTTCCCGGACATTTAGCTGTTCCGCGTAAATCCGGAGCCATTCGCGTAGGATGACGATATCCTCAGCGGATGGTGCGTGTGCGATGGTGTCGCTAGGATGAATCCCCCTGGTATCAACAAAGTGTTCCAGCGATGTTGTTGCAAACGCAACCCCTCTTTTCTGGGTATGGGCCTCACGAATCAATCCAGCAATGCAGTGTGAAAGACAAACCCGGAAATACGCCCCAAACGAGACATCGTTTGTTAATGAAAAGGAAGTCACGGCCCGCCAGCAGACGATGCGGGCCTCTTGTTCAAGGTCGTCCCAGTCATAGCCGGGGATAAAACGCACCCGGCTCAGCATACTGCGAACCAGCGGAGAATACTGGTCAAACAATGCATTGAAATTAGCACTAGTCGGTGATGCATAGTAAGCTCGAAGCTGCGAATCGGCACGAGTGTTTGTCATGAAACACCTCCCGTGGAACCGTGGCTTAAATATAAGGGTTCCGGTGGGGGAGTGGTAGTCAAAAATGAACATAAATTGTGAAATTTTGATGAGAATAATGGTCGAAGGGGTGGGAAGGCGTTTAGACTGCAGAAACGGGTGGCTTAAGTACGTGGCCCTGTTAAAGGTTGATGGCTGCATTAGGGGATGGTACTATGCAGATGGAACAGGATATGAATATACCATATCAGCCTTAACCTAACTGGGCCGCCGATCAGTTAGGTTTTTATTTATCTGAATTTATAGGAGGTTCGACATTAATCTTTGGGTGGTTCTCGTTTGGAAGTTGTGTTTGAAAGGCCAAAGATTCGGTGTGTTGGTTGGAATTCAAAAACCGCCTCCTAGACGCCAGTATTGTGACAGTCCAGAAGACGGTTAATGAATCAATTATTAGAGCTACCTATCGGACTTGAACCGACGACCCCCACCTTACCATGGTGATGCTCTACCTACTGAGCTAAGGTAGCATAATCAAGTACCATAAAAGTATATTATATCCGGGGTTCTTTTGCAATAAGGAATTTTAATTCCGCTGAAAGTTCGTTATAATGGGGATGATCCCAATGAAGCGAAGGAAGTAGCGGGCCAGTGACAGAGAGAAACGGGTGCTGAAAAGTTTCATGGCCAAGCGAAGTGGGTTCGTGAGGGTGGAAAATAGATAACGTAAAGAGTGGCGGGAGTTTCCCGCAACGTAGGTGGTACCACGCGGCAGCGTCCTATATGGTGGGGGCGCGGTCGTTTTTTATTTAAGGAGGAGATACGATGGGTGAACAGAAGCAGGTAATTTTAACGGGGGACCGGCCGACCGGAAAGCTCCACATTGGCCATTACATTGGCTCGTTAAAGAAGCGGGTCGAATTACAAAATACGGGAAAGTACGACCCGTTTATTATGATTGCTGACCAGCAGGCCCTCACCGACAATGCCCGTGATCCGGAAAAGATTCGGCGGTCACTGACGGAAGTTGCCCTGGACTATCTGGCCGTGGGCATTGACCCAACGAAGGCCACCATTTTTGTGCAATCGCAGATTCCGGCTTTATCGGAGTTAAACCTGTACTACCTGAACTTGGTGACGGTTTCGCGGTTGGAACGTAACCCAACGGTCAAGGCGGAAATTAAGCAGAAGAACTTTGAACGGTCGATTCCGGCCGGCTTTTTCACTTATCCAGTCAGCCAGGCTGCCGATATTACGGCGTTTAAGGCGAGCTTAGTTCCGGTTGGGGATGACCAGGAGCCGATGCTTGAACAAACACGCGAAATTGTGCGCAGTTTCAATTCAATTTACGGTGATGTGTTGGTTGAACCACAGGGGATTTTCCCGCCAAAGGGTTCCGGCCGGCTCCCAGGGTTAGACGGCAACGCCAAGATGAGTAAGTCGTTGAATAACGCCATTTATTTGGCAGATGACGCTGATACGCTCCGGAAGAAAGTCATGTCAATGTATACTGATCCTACCCACGTTCACGTCGAGGATCCGGGGCACGTTGAGGGGAACATGGTCTTTACTTACCTGGATATTTTTGCTGATGACCAGGAAAAGGTTGCTGAGCTGAAGGCTCAGTACCAGCATGGTGGGCTGGGTGACGTGAAGATTAAACGCTACCTGAACGAAGTGCTTGAGGGCGTCTTAGCGCCAATTCGGCAACGGCGGCAGGAGTTTGCGCAGGATATGGGTGCTGTATATGACATTCTGAAGGAAGGAAGCGCCCGGGCAAACGAAGTGGCCAACCAAACACTTGCTGAAGTACGACGGGCAATTGGGGTTAACTACTTTGATTAACGGGGGCAGCAAATGAAAAACCTTGTAATCTTAGACTTTGGCTCTAATTCAACCCGCCTTGCAGTTTATACCCAGCAGCCAACCGGGGATTGGCGGGAAACGCTCCGTAAAAAGCAAATGACCCGGTTAGCTGCGGGAATGGGGACGGACCACCAGCTCCAACCGGAGGCAATTGAGCGGGTAATGACGGCGGTGCGCGCATACCAGCAAGAATACACGCAACTTGCTGACTACCGGGTAGTGGCGATTGCAACGGCTGCAGTCCGCAATGCCACTAATTCAGAAGCACTGATAGCGCCCGTTAAGGAACAGACCGGGTGCACCATCCGAGTCCTCAGTGGAGAAGAAGAGGCCCGGTACGATTTTCTCGGGGTAATTAACACGCTCGGGGTCCGCGACTTTGTCATGTGTGATATGGGGGGTGGCAGTTTCGAGTTAGCCGTGGGAGCAAATCGGCAACCCCTAGGATGTGCGAGCGTTCCGTGGGGAGCGGTTAGTCTGAGTGAGCGGTTCGGGTTACGGAACCACGTTGCTGGACAACAGCTTGCCCAGCTCCAGCGCCTGTTAAGTACCCAGTTAAATCAGTTTCGGTGGTTGCAGCAGGGTTTTGGCAAACCGCTGGTCTTAATTGGGGGGACAAACCGGGCTGTCACGCGTTATGAACTGGCTGATATGAGTGCTTCTAACCAGCAACTTCACGGGGTAACGGTGGCACCGGCAACAGTCCTTAACCTGTATGAACAGTGGCTGGGGGTCGGCATCGACGAACGGCGTCAATTACTGGGAGCTGAAGGCGACCGCGCAGACATTATTTTAGGAGGCCTTACTCCAGTCGTTCAATTAATTGAACAGCTCTGCCCGGCGAAGGTGATCTTCTCAGAAAGCGGTGTTCGTGAAGGGTTACTCGCCGAATTGACCGCTGATGCTGCCAAGAAGGAGAACGGCAAATAAAAGAATCCCGGAGGAACAATGATTGTTCTTCCGGGATTTCTTTTACTTGTTCAGCTTGGTTTGCTTAAACTCGTTCAGGTTTTGCTGCGTTGGTTTTAAGTTTTGCCACTTCTTGGACAAGAACGCCTTGTTCATGTGATAGTGGGGGGTCGGTTGCTTGTGATCAATAAAGCTGCTGACCTGCTTATCGAACGCAACCCAACCAGCATAACCAATATGGATCGTGTCATTCATAAAGGCCGGTTTATTCCCATCGTGGGAGAAGTCCACAATATTGTTGAATCCCTGCTGTTGCAGCTGGAACTTAATCTTGGCCACTGACTGATAGTACATCTTCATCGGTAACCCAGTGTAAGTTTCCCACTTAGTGTTAACCGGTTGAATAACGAAGATAACGTTTGTGTGCGTCTTCTTAAACTGGTGTAGGACCGTTTGGAAGTCGCTAAACTCAACTGATTGCGTGTAGTTAAAGTGCTTTTGCTCACCCTTTAGGCTTGGGAGAATACCCTTAATTTCATTATTGTAAAACTGGTTGTTAATCCCAAACCGGTTGTTTGATGTTTCGGGCTTAGCATCGCGCTGGGCCTGCTTAACCAGGGCATCGTAGTTGTACTTCGATGGAAGCTGGTTAATTTTTGGCTTAATCCGGGCATCGTAGTTGTTGTTGAGTGAAATCCCGGAGAACAGCGCATCCTCATGCTTCAAGAAGTTAATCCGGAGACCGATTACCGCCCGGTCTAACCCAGATAACGGTTTGCCGTTTGCAATTCGCTTGCAGTAAACGGCCGTCATGTTATCAGCACCGTTTAACTTGATGATCCGTTTGGCAACGTACCGGTCATACCGGGAATGCGGGTTTGCTTGGCGGAGCCACATCAGGTTTTGCAAAATCCCGTTATACATCTGGAAAGCCCCCGGCTTGATTCCGCCCTTAACGAACCACTGGGGGGAGACGACGAAAACGGCCTTCCGCCCCTTCATTTCCTTTGGCATCATTGCCATGTTCATGTATTGCGGGAGGGATTGGGCCCCCTTCTTGCCAAAGAAGAACGGGGTGTAATCGTGGTACCGCGCAGCCATTACGGCCGGATGGTACCGGTCCATCCGGTTAAACTCACTTGACCCGAAGAACGGGACAAAGTGGGCTTTTTTGTCGGAAAGGGCCTCCACTTTAAGCGACTCGTTTTTCATTACCAGCGGACTAAGGGATACCGCCGCCTTCTTTTCGGTTAGCTGGGAATGATGGTTCCCAATGGGAAGGGAAAATAAGCCGACGATTAAGAGAACCGCGATAATAACCGGGCCGAAAATCCGCCACAGTTTACGCTTAGTCATTTTGTAGTTCCTTGACCTTTCCGACAATCTTGTCAATTGTGTTCCATTCGCTCCGGTCAAATTCTGAAACCGGGACGTTGATGTCGTACTTGTCTTGCAGGGCTAACAGGAAACTAACCGTTGCCATTGAATCCATCAGCCCTGATTCAAAGAGGTCCTGACTATTATCAGCAAAGTCCGCAGCGTCCCGTCCAGTTGCGTCAGCAAGAATGTTCTTAATGTCTTCTTCCATGATAAAACCCTCCATTTGTAATTCCGCGTTGATTAATTAGAGTAACCGGGCACCTTTGAACCAAAGGGTGTTAAGGAACCCACTAAACAGTAAGAATGTTAGCATAACGAAGTTAAACGTTACAAAGATTGCAATGGCGTTTGTAATCTTATTATGCGGCATCTTCTTGAGGTGCTTCCGCTTGAACCGACCCCACCATTCGCAGACGGCCAGGGCGATCCCGTGTAAGAACCCGTATAAGATATAGTACCACGTTACGCCGTGCCAGAACCCCATGATCGTCATGTCCAAGATATAAGCAATTGCGGACAGGACGTTCCGGTTCTTGAACCACTTCTTCTTGGTTGCCATGAAGACGAACCGCATGAAGATGTAATCCCGGAACCAGAAGGATAGTGACATGTGCCACCGGTTCCAGAATTCCTTGATGTTCTTCGACTTAAATGGCTTGTTGAAGTTCATTGGTGCTTCAACCCCCATGAAGTAGCTGAATGCTACGGCAAACAGGGAGTACCCAGCAAAGTTGAAGAACAGGTGCATTCCGTACAGGTACATGACAGCAACAACCCACCATGACATGTGGGGCGCATACTGCATTGCTTGCGCCTCGGCTGCTGGTAACCAAACCGCCCCAAAGAAGTGGTCGATAATGAAGTTATACAGCAGTCCAAGGAACAGGTATTTAATTCCCTTTTGGACTAAGCCCATGTACTTTTCGCGGTCCGGAACCTTCTTGTAGTCCTTGGCAAACCGCCGGTACCGATCAATTGGCCCGGAGGTGATGGTTGGCATGAACAGCATGAACCGGACAAACGTCCACCACGAGAAGTCCTTTACCATTCCGTCCCGGGTTTCAATGGCCGTTCCGGTTGCCCGGAAGGTCATGTAACTGATTCCCATGAACCCTAACAGGGAGTCGTGTCCGACCATTGCGGGGGACACCTTCACGATGACTAGGGGAATGAGGGTTAGTAACGTAACGAGGTAGAAAACCCATGACTGGTTGTGCTGTTGCCGGTAATGGTAGTACCACGTCACGATAATCGTTTGGTAAATTACGTAGCCAATCAGGGAAATCATCTGGGGAGCGTTCGCGCCGTCAAACATGACGAACAGGAACAGCGCACTGATGATTACCTCGTACCAATCAAACCGTTTACCGCAGTATAGCCCGATGCCCAGCGGGATTAACGCGATCAGCAGAACCAGCAGGTAGCCGGGAGTGCCGTACGCAGAAAAATTCGGTAAACTTGATAACCAATGCATAATTGCCATTATGAGTTAGCCTCTTTGATTAGTGCTTTAACCGCAATCTTACCGTTAGCGGAGAGTGGGAATGAATCACGGTAGGTAAACTGAGTGGGCATCATGTAGTCCATGATTATTCCGTTCAAATCAGCACGAATTTGTTTTGTTAATTCCTTTTCGTCGGCTGGCGTTTCCTTCGGGATGACGTAGGCAATCAGGTGGCTGACCTGGCCATCCTTCGTATACCGTGGAACGGCCACCGCCTGTTTAATCCGCGGACTTTTTTCTAGGCTGGCCCGCACTTCGTCGAGTTCAATCCGGAACCCGTGAAGCTTAATTTGGAAGTCCATCCGCCCCATGTGGTGGAGCAGGCCATCCTCATCCAGAATTCCAAGGTCGCCGGTGTGGTATGCTGGCTGACCCTCGTATTCAAAGAACGCAGCCTTCGTTTTTTCGGGGTTGTTCATGTACCCCCGGGCAACACTATCCCCGACGATGATTGATTCACCCTTTTCCCCAGCAGGGAGAACCTGACCGTCCTTCATGACAAGCATCTGAACGCCAGGTTTAGCGTATCCCACCGGCAACCGGTCAAGCCCCTGAATGTTTTCCTTAGTAGGTTCAAAGGCTGTGACCGCAACGGCGGCTTCCGTTGGCCCGTACAGGTCAAAGATGCGGGCGTTCGGGAAGCGTTCAAGAAGAGCCTTCGTTGTTTTAACGGTCAGCTCCTCCCCGCACAGCAGGAACGTTTTAATGTCAGGCATCTTTTCTGCGTTAAAGTCCTTGCTCAGAAGAAGCATTTCCGCAAATGACGGGGTGCCCGTAAAGACGTCAAACTTAAGCGTTGGCAGGACGGTAAAGAGCTTAGCAAAGTTGTCGACCGCTGTCTTTGGGAGGGCAACAACCTTTCCGCCCGTCAGCAGAGCTGGTAACCACGACATGTTTGAGATATCAAATGAAAACGGTGGTTGGCCCAGGTAACTGGCGCCTTCCGGGATCCCAAATGAATCACTGAGCTCCCATCCAACGTATGATTTGATGTTGTCGTGCATGACTTCAACACCCTTCGGATTTCCGGTTGTACCGGAAGTAAACAGGATGTAGAAAATGTCCTTGCCACTAACGGGGGTAGTCACCGTGAAATCCTGCGGTGTTGCAAGAATCTGCTTGAGGTCCGCATCTTTAAGAACCTGACCGTTAAAGTTTGTCAGTTCGGCGTGCGGGAACTCGTCAATTGCGATTGCCAACAGGGGGTTGGCCGTTGCGACGATTGAGTCCATCCGTTCTAGGCCCGTTCCCGTTTCAACGGGGATGTACGGGTGGCCGGTCTTAATGGCAGCCGTAAAGGCAACCACCATCTCGAACTGGTGGTCACCGTACACGAGAATGGGGCTCTTTTCCGGAAGCTTCTGGTCAGCAATCCACGCAGCTAGCGCGTTGGATTGTTCGTAAAAGTCCTGGTAGGTATGTGTTACCCCAAGCTCGTCATAGGCGATCTTTTGGGGGTTGGCCTGGGCAACCCGGTCAAGTGTGTTAACAATATTTTCCAAGATAATCCTACTTTCCGAAACGGTCGAGCCGCTTCAAATACTTCGTCCACGCGGGGTGAACGGTAATTAACATTGCTTAGAATTCATTATAAAGGAACGTAGCGCGACCAACGCCATAGTAGCCGTAGAGATATGCGAGTGCGAGGAGCACCGCAAAGAAAAAGACGGTCTTCAAGCAAAACTTCAATACTGGATGGGCATTGAGTGCCTTTAACATATCCACAAACCCTCTTTCTGTAATGGCCTTTCTTAAAATAATAGTCTAACGCGTAGAATTATAACGCAAATGGCGGGGAATTAAAATTCAGATCAGCCCGTCCCTAAGGAATTGTTACCACCGGTTAGTGCTTTGTTAATTAATAATTTACTATCCGGGACTACTGCTTACTCATATCGCGCTGGAAGAACTGCTGCGAAAGTTTTGCAAGCGTACCGTCGTTCCGGAGATCATCGATGGCCTGGTTGACTGTTTTGGTAAGCTGCTTGTGGTGGTACGTAACGGCGACAAGCTGTTGGGCGTAGATGCCGTTACCCTTAATTTGCTTGAGGACCCTTCCCCGTTCAGTCGAACTTGCCGGGTTCGCCGGTTGGACTAAGTCGGGATGATCCTTGAGGTAGTTGGTGTACTGAAAATTAGTTACAATCCCTGCCTGGATCTGGCCGTGATTAATCGCTGAAATCAGGGCGTTCATTGATGAGTACTGTTTAGGCCGGAAAACTAACCGCCGCAGCAGGGTGGCCTGGTTTCCGTTTTTAAGCATCCCGACCGTGCATCCCGTCATCCCAGCAACGGTGGAGTGCTTGTTGGCGTTAGTAGTAAAGAGCACGTTTGTGGGGTATAAATACGGGGTTGAGGTGCTGTATTTACCGTCCGGCAGGTTGATTAGGTCCGTTGCGCCTAAGGCAACCATAACCTTTCTGTGTCGGAGCCCAGCAAGGAGATCGGCATTGGTCCGGTAGGTAACAAACTTCGGCTTCATTCCCGCCTTTTTAGCAATCGCCGTTCCGAGTTTAATGTCGTACCCGGCAAGCTGTCCGGGTTGACCGGTACAGTACGGTGAATTATCCATGACCGTCCCGATTGTTAGTGTTTTAGGCGCTGCTTGCTGCCGGCCACACGAGCAAAGAATAAAGATGCCGGCGAACGCAGCAATGATTATTAACCATTTTTTTAGATGTTTCACGTTTTTGGCCTCCACCGAGTGATTGATTTATCCATGCTATTATATAATGGAAATAATAGCGGAACTAGAGGAAAGATTAGCGTTTTTGCTAAGGATCCGTTAAGGGGGACTGAAACGTGAAGGTGTTTGATAAGTATTACCAAAAAGAATGGGCGGAGCGCCTGGATATTTTAGCAACGGAAATGTTATCTAAGGACGACGGCGAAACGCTGAAAAAAATGGCCCGCACGCCGGAAATCGGTGACACGATGATTGAAAATTACGTGACCGACTTTACGCTTCCGGAAGGGTTGGCGCTTAACTACGTCGTTAACGAGAAGGAATACGTTATTCCGATGGTCGTTGAGGAGCCGTCCGTAATTGCTGCCAGCTGTAATGCGGCGGGAATCGTAAAGAAGGCGGGCGGCTTTCATGCGGAAGTCACTCGCCGCCAAATGATTGGCCAGGTGATTATGGAAAACGTCCGCGATGTGGTTTCCCTAAGTGGCAGTTTGCAAAGTCACGCGGATCAGCTAGTGAAGGTGGCGAATGCGGCCCACCCGTCACTGCAAAAACGGGGTGGGGGCGCCCGTGATGTCCGTGTTCGGGCACTCGACAATGACCTGGTGTCGTTGGATTTAATTGTTGATACCCAGGAAGCCATGGGGGCCAACATGATGAACACCATGCTGGAGGCCGTGGCAACGTACATTCGGCAGCAGTTTGACCAGGACGTCTTAATGAGCATTCTTTCCAACTATGCAACCCAGTGCCTTGTTACGGCAACGTGCCGGATTCCCGTTGGTTTGCTAACAAAACGGCAGATTAAGGGGGACCAGGCGGCAGCGAAGATTGTGGCGGCCAGCCGGGTAGCACAGTTAGACCCGTACCGGGCGGTCACCCATAACAAGGGAGTTATGAACGGGGTGGATGCCGTGGTGATTGCGACCGGCAATGACTGGCGGGCAATCGAAGGTGCCGCCCATGCCTATGCATCGCGGGACGGACACTACCGTGGTCTTTCTATGTGGGAAGTGGTTGATAACGAGTTGTGTGGGCAGATTACCCTTCCCATGCCTGTTGGGACCGTCGGGGGGTCAATCAAAATCGTGCCCCTGGTAAAGATTAATCATCAACTGTTGCGGGTTGATGATGCCCGCGAGTTAATGACGGTGATTGCCGCGGTCGGATTGGGGCAAAACCTAGCGGCATTATACGCCCTGGTAACGGAGGGGATTCAGCGTGGTCATATGCGGCTTCAGTTAAAGTCCCTTGCCCGCAGTGTGGGAGCGACTGACGCGGAAATTCCGGCAGTGGTTGCCCGGATGACCGCCCAAAACACCCGGGATTCAGCGGGGGCACAAGCGGCCCTCAAATGGGTGCGCGCCCACGCATAACTCCGGCTCAAAGCCAGGCGGGGAACATGCTATAATGAAAACTAACTATTAAAACAGTGATTAGCGGAGGAGCAATCAGGATGAGTAAACAACCAACGTTTTACATTACGACGCCGATCTACTACCCATCGGGCCGGTTACACATCGGGAATTCATATACCACCGTGGCGTGTGATATTTTAGCCCGTTATAAGCGACTGCAGGGGTACGACGTTTTCTTCTTGACAGGGACGGACGAACACGGACTGAAAATTGAACAGAAGGCGGCAGCCCAGGGGAAGACGCCGCAGGAATATGTCGACGGGATGGCTGCTGACATCAAGCAGCTGTGGAAGAAGCTCGAAATCACTAACGATAAGTTTATCCGGACGACGGATGACTACCACGAACGGGCTATTCAGAAAATTTTCCAGCGGCTCCTTGATCAGGGGGACATTTATCTGGGCAAGTACCGCGGGTGGTATTCAGTTTCTGACGAAGAATACTTCACTGAATCCCAGTTAGCTGAGGTATACCGGGATGACGACGGAAAAATGATTGGCGGGAAGGCCCCGTCTGGGCATGAGGTTAAGCTCGTTGAAGAGGATTGCTACTTCTTTAAGATGAGTAGGTATGCTGACCGTCTCGTTCAGTACTACGACGAACATCCTGAGTTCATCCTGCCGGCATCCCGGAAAAAGGAGATGCTCAACAACTTCATTAAACCAGGGCTTGAAGATTTGGCTATTACCCGGACGTCGTTCAACTGGGGGGTAAAGGTTCCGAGTGACCCAAAGCACGTGGTGTACGTGTGGATTGATGCGCTCTGTAATTATATTACGGCCCTGGGTTACATGGGAGAAGATGACACCCTCTTCAAGAAGTTCTGGCCGGCTAACGTTCAGATGGTCGGGAAGGAAATTGTGCGGTTCCATACCATTTACTGGCCAATCATCCTGATGGCACTGGACCTGCCGTTACCAGAACACATTGTGGGGCATGGCTGGCTTTTGATGAAGGACGGCAAGATGTCAAAGTCAAAGGGCAATGTTATTTACCCAGAGTTAATTGTGGACCGTTACGGGTTAGATGCGCTCCGGTACTACCTGGCGCGGGTCTTGCCGTTTGGCAATGACGGGATTTTTACGCCCGAGGACTTTGTTAACCGGGTTAACTTCGACTTAGCAAATGACCTGGGGAACCTGCTGAACCGGACAGTTGCGATGATTAACAAGTACCGTGATGGGGTACTGCCAGCCCTGCAACACGGGGTAACGCCGGTTGATGATGACTTAGAGAAGACTGCCGCAGAGTCCTTTGCAACGTACCAGCAAGAAATGGATCGGTACCACTTCGCGGATGCTCTCGCCGCAGTCTGGCAGCTAATTAGCCGGACAAACAAGTACATTGACGAGACGGAACCGTGGAAGTTGGCTAAGGATGATAATGCCCAGGACCAACTTGATAGTGTTCTGGCACACCTAGCAGCAAGTCTGCGGTTGGCAGCAATTATGCTTCAACCGGTAATGACGCATGCGCCAAAGGAGATTTTCGCGCAGCTTGGACTTCCAACGGGGCAGGTAATGCTAACAGATGCCAAGTATGATGATTTACCGGCGGGAGGCCACGTTGTTGCTAAGGGAACGCCGCTGTTTCCACGCTTAGACGTTGACGAAGAGGTTGCGTACCTTAAGGGGAAAATGAGCAAGAACGAAAAGGCGAAGGGCCGGAAGAACATGGCCCAAACAAAGCAGGCCGCTTTTGACCCCCGGGAAACGACACTAAACCTTACGAAGAAGGAAATCCGGTTTGATAAGTTCGAGAAGGTTGAGCTTAAGGTGGTCGCAATTAAGGCGGTTAGCCGGGTTGCCAATGCGGACAAGCTCCTGAAATTCCGCGTTGACGCTGGTGATGATGGCGACCGCCAGATTATCTCTGGAATTGCTGAGTGGTACCCGGAGCCAGAAAAGTTGGTTGGGAAAAAGGTCATTGCCGTCACCAACCTGAAACCGCGGGAAATGCGGGGCGAATTAAGTCAGGGAATGTTACTGTCAGCTGAGTTTGGCGACCAGGTCCAGTTACTGACGGTTCCGGATAATATCCCAGCCGGCTCGTTGGTTGGTTAGCATGCAAATTTTTGACTCACATACGCACATTAACGCCGATCAGTTTGTAAATGATCTCCCAGCAGTGGTTGACCGCGCGCGGGCGTTGGGGGTAACCCACATGCTTGTCTTGGGAGATAACAAACGCACCAACGCCCGGCTAATGGCCATGCTTGACCGGTTCCCCCACATCTACGGGGCGGCGGGGTGTCATCCTGAAGATGCCTCGCAGTACGGTATTAAATGGGAAAATGCGTTACGCAAAATGGCCCGGCACCCGCGCTTTCGGGTCATTGGTGAAATTGGGATAGACTACCACTGTACCGTTGATCATCAGCTACAGTGGCGGGTGTTTGAAGCCCAGTTGGTACTGGCCGAAGAACTGGGATTACCAGTAAGCATTCATAACCGGGATGCGTTTGCGGACACGTATGCCATTTTACGGGAACATCAGGCGGCACTCGTTGGCGGGGTAATGCATAGTTTCAACGGTGATGCTCAGTGGGCAGAGAAGTTCTTGACACTGGGGTTTTACCTGTCATATAGCGGGGTGGTAACGTTCCACGGTGCGCCGGAAGTGCGGGAAGCAGCGCAGGCGACCCCGTTAACGCGGATGTTGGTGGAAACGGACGCGCCGTACTTAACGCCCATGCCGTACCGGGAGCGGATGAACGAGCCGGGGATGACCCGCTATACCGTGGAGTACTTGGCACAGTTACGGGAAATGCCGGCTATGGCGCTTGCCCAGCAGACGTTTAACAATGCAATGAGGATGATTGAGAGTGGGAAGCAGCAAACAAATGAAAATTAAAGAGGTCATCGTGGTTGAAGGAAAGGATGACACCCGGCAGATTCACCGGGCAGTTGAGGCCGATACGTTGGAAACGCGGGGTTCGGCCTTAAGTGAAGAAACCCTTCACCAGATTGAAGTGTTAAACGCCCGGCGAGGAGTAATTGTTTTTACCGATCCGGATTACTCCGGCGAAAAGATTAGGAAGACGATTGCCCGCGAGGTTCCGGGTGTCAAACACGCGTTTTTAGAACGACGCGATGCTGTTCCCCATGGCCCAGGAAGCTTAGGGGTGGAGCATGCGACCCCAGCGGCGATTCGGACGGCTTTGCAAAACGTCTACACGGAAGTTCCCGAAGCACCCGCGGTTATTTCCCGGGAAATGTTGCTCGCCGCAGGGTTAATTGCTGGTAAAACCGCCCGGGAACGGCGTGAGCGGCTAGGTGATCTTCTTGGGATTGGGTACGTGAACGGGAAACACCTGTTAGAGCGGTTGCGGCTATTCCGGGTTACCCGGGAAGCCTTTAATCGGGCCGTGCACCAGTTGGACGAGGAGGATCAGTAGGATGGGAAAAGAACAATCGTTGCCAATTGCTGCGCCTACCCGAACCCGGGCAATCATGGCCGCGCACGGACTCACTTTCAAAAAGAGCTTAGGGCAAAACTTTTTAACGGACATTAATGTCTTAACCAAGATTGTTGACGCTGCCGCCGTCTCCGCTGATGATGACGTAATTGAGATTGGCCCGGGAATTGGGGCGCTCACTGAGCAGCTTGCGCAGCGGGCTCATCACGTTGTGGCCGTTGAAATTGATCAACGGTTAATCCCAGTACTTGCTGATACGTTGGCGCCGTATAAGAACGTTACGGTGGTAAACGCAGATATTTTGAAAACGGACGTGGCTGCGCTGGTTACGACGCACTTAGACGGGCACCATCCGGTGAAGGTGGTTGCTAACTTGCCGTATTACATCACGACCCCAATCATTATGCGGTTATTAGCCACTCCGGTTTCGTTTGCGGCAATTACGGTAATGATGCAGCGGGAAGTTGCTGCCCGCCTAGAAGCACAACCAGGGACGAAGGACTATGGTTCGTTGTCAGTGGCAGTGCAGTTTGCAATGCACGCTCACGTTGCGTTTATCGTTCCCCGGACGGTCTTTGTCCCGCAACCGAACGTAGATTCGGCGATTGTGGTGTTGACCCCGGCAACGGCACCGGCAGTCACCGACCGGCTGGCATTTACCCGGTTGGTGAAGGGGGCCTTCATGCACCGGCGGAAGAGTTTATGGAATAACCTGGTGGCCTTATACGGCAAAAAGAACAAGGAACAACTCCGAAACGCGCTCCAAGAGGCGCAGATTGATGCGGGCGTGCGGGCAGAACAGCTGACCGTTGCGGATTTTGTGCGGTTGAGTAATGCGTTAACCGTGGCCTTGGCGGATTCCTTTTAAAAAAATTAATTTGAAAATTCACTTTAATCGGCATACAATACCTTCATAAGAGGTGAGCATGAATGCCAAAGAACTTAGCCGCCATCAAGAAAGAACTTGATGCCCGCATTGGCAAGCCACTGACCGTTACCTCCCAGATTGGGCGGAAGAAGGTACTGCGTCGGCGAGGAATTTTGCGCAAGACGTTTCCGGCTGTTTTCATCGTTGAGTTGGATCAGGATGAGAGTGCCGTTGAGAATGCTTCGTTTAGTTATACGGATGTATTGACGCAGAACATTGAACTGTCGTTTGAGGACGGCCACGACTAGGGAAAGTGAATTGAAAAAGAAGCTGTGACTGATTGGTCACAGCTTCTATTTTTGTCTAAAATGTGTTTTTCTTACAACAGGGCAATTGCAAGGGGTCCCATAATCGTTAACAGGATATTGCCGATTGCGTAGGTTGGGGTGTAAGCAAGGGCAAAGACACTGCTACCTTCTTCTTCGGTAACGGCGTTGAGGGCAGCCGTGATTGTTCCGCTTCCACACAGACTCCCGATGTTGTCAACCGCGTTCAAGTGGAGAACGTACTTGCCAAACAGGAGGGTAATTAGGAACGGAACGATTGAAACGAAGGCCCCAATAATCAGGACGCCCCATCCCATCTGCTTGAGGGCTGGGACAAACGCAGCCCCTGCACTTAGACCGACGCAACCGATGAAGAGGTTTAATCCGAGGCTCTTAAGCAGCCACCGAACTGATGCAGGAATGTTTCCGTTCCGCGGGTGTTGGTCCTGCCACCAGCCGAAGAATAATCCGGCAAAGAGGGCCCCGCCACCAGCACCGAGGGTCAGCGGGATGGCCTTGATTGTCAGAACGATGGAACCAATCAAAATCCCAACAACAATTCCGATTGACAGGAAGCTGACGTCGGTCTGGGTTCCCGTACTACAGTCGTATCCAAGGGACGGAATAAAGTGTTCAATTACCTTGGCGGGGCCGAACAGGGTGATATTGTCGCCGGCGTGAAGCTTGCCAAAGTCGTCGATGGAACTATCGGTTTGGCTCTTAGCGGCGGTGATTACCAGTCCCTTTGCAGCAAGCGCCGGGAGGATGGCCGGGCTGTATACCCGTGTCAGCTTGACTGTCCGCTTAACCATCTGAATGTTCCGGAACCGGTCCTCCTCCATTTCCGTCGCCCCCAAATCGGCGGCGCTCACGAAGTCGTCGCTCCGACCAACAACGGTGATCACCGTTGACGGGGTAATCTTTGTTTTGCCGGTGAAGGCCATCGGCGTCGGGGTCGTGGCGTTGACAAACATCCGCTCGACAACAAGCTTATCGTGGAAGTGCCGTTCAAAGTGGTTGATTGACCAGTTAACTACCGGTGAGCCAGCATGAATTTGGTAAGCCCGGACGTCAACCGGGTTTGTTGGGTATGCGTCTTCTGATGCGGTGGCGTGGTAGTGAAGCTGTTCAACCACCTTCTTGGTTTCTTCCTTGAGGTCAACTCCTAGAATCTTCGGGGCGATGTTCTTGATGAAGATGACAACGCCGACCGTCCCGAAGACGTACGTGATGGCGTAGGCAATGGCCACCTGTGAATTCATTAGGAGTTTGGCCGCATGGGAGATATGCAACGTACTAATGCTGGAGGCAGACGTTCCGATGACCGCTGACTGGGTAAGGGCGCCGGCAAGAATCCCGGCTCCTTCACCCTGGCCAACGTGGAATACCTTAAAGACAATTAGGGCAAACAGGAACGCTACCACTGCAAAAAAGCACCCGTCAATTACGAGGCGCACCCCGTTTTTCTTAAAGCTCCGGACAAATGCTGGTCCAACTTCGTAGCCGATAGTAAAGATGAAGAGGTCAAAGAAGATGTTCTTCAATACGGCTGGAATGCTGAACTTTGCAATTTGGCCGACCAACAGGCCAATAATCAATACCCCAACGGTTGATCCGACCGCAAACGATTTGTAGTGGACCTTTCCAAGAAGGTAACCGAGCCCTAAGCACAGAAAGATGGTGATTGATGGGTTCGCGGTTAAAAAGTGAATAATTGAATGCCACATAACACATCCTCCTTTCTTAATTAGTTTTGGTTGGTTTTAACGAACTGCTCGTGATAATCGGCAAGAAGGTCCCGGACCTGCCGGGCAATCATAGCGTAGTCTTCATCAGGAAGGTTAGCTTGGGAAACCCGCAAAATTCCTGGCTTCGAGCCGAACCCGACTCCATCCATCAAAACAACCCCGTTCTTCTGGGACAACTGGACGAGGAAGTCCACCTGTTCAAAGTTATCCTTGAGCCACTTAGCAAAATCATCGCCGTAGTACTGGGCGGCTAAATCATAGATGTCAATCAAGGAGTAGTACTCGGCGTTTGCAGGATCATCAAACTCTGGCGCATCGAGTCCCTTGTGCAGGGCATCGTACCGGGCACGCACGATCCGCTTAGCTTCCTGAATGTAGTGGTCGTTATCCAAACCGTCAGTCTGTTCGTTTAGCAGGTGCGCCATTGAGAACAGGCATTCCATGATTTGCTGCGGGGTTGATAACCCGGACGTATGGTACAGCCCGACAGACCGGCTGTCAGCAACCATCCGGTCGATAAACTTCATCTCATTCGGGTCAAGGACGACGTGGCGGTACCGGTCGTAAAGTTCCTTCTTGTCATCGTTAGGAAGCTGGTCAATGAGGTCGTCAAAGACGTTGTGCTTATGAACGCCGATAACCCCGAGTCGCCAGCCGGTTGCCCCAAAGAGTTTCGAGTATGAGTAAACCAGCAACGTGTTGTACGGCGCAACGGCATAGACGCTTTCGAAGTTAGCCGCAAACGTTCCGTAAACATCGTCGGTGATAATCATTAGGTGCGGGTTTTTCTTGACGGCCCGCTTAATGGCCTGGAGTGTCTGGGGGCTGAGGGCTACTGATCCCGGGTTGGACGGGTTGACGAGGAAGAGGGCCTTAACTTCCGGATCCTCCAGCTGAGCGGCAGCACTCGGTTCAAGTTCCCAGTTGTTTTCTTCCGTTGATTTAAGGTCGATTTCAGTCATCTGATAATCGTTGAGTTCAGGAATCTCAATGTACGGGGTGAAAATCGGCGTGTTGATGATAATTTTGTCACCGGGATGAATCAGCTTATTTTCCTTCAGTGAGTTGAAAATATAAACGATTGCAGCCGTTCCTCCCTCAGTCGGGAACAGTTGGGTATCAGCGGCCAATTCCTTATCAGTAGCGTTGTGATACAGGGTTGAGCTGAGATATTCGTTAATTACCCGTTCGGTATACTTTAATACCCGACTCGGAACCGGATAGTTATTTCCGATTACCCCGTCAGTTAACTCCTTGACGAAGGCATCCTTATCAAAGCCCCACTTCTGATGAGCGTAGTTTACGGCTTCCAGGATGAGGTGATCAGCGGGGGAGTTATCCGGGTTAAGGAACGTTTCGAGCCGCTCGTGAATCCCAGCGTTTTCGGTGTATCCAGCAAGGTCCGGTTGGTTAATTGTTCGTTGTGACTCCTGTACCCCAAACTGGATTAACCGGGCAAAGGCCTCCCGACTGATCGTTTGAATCCAGTTAGGATTACCCCGGCCAGCGTTGAGAAAAACGTTTTGCTTATCATTATTTTTAGCTAAGCTCAAAAGTTTGAATGAAATTTCGAATGCGCCAAGTTTTTCTAGTTCACGCTCGTCATGTGGTGTCATTATCATTACCCCCTATAACTTAATGCCGTAATCGATTACATCTTCGTTATAAGAGCATAGGAAATCCGATGCAAATAGAACACATTATTTTTTTTGACAGTGAGTGGTGGTCGGAGAAAGGAAAAAGAAAAACCCCGCACCAACGTGGTTGGTACGAGGAAAAAGGAATAGGCAACAGCTACTCATGGTAGCTGTCATTTCATCTACTTAATAGGGGGAGTAAATGAAAGAGTTGTTTTATTAGGTTACTCGATGTATTCTAAGCATAATTCTATAAGAAAAATTAAAGAAACAATTAAGGACAGCTTAAATATCACAAATTCGCTTGCATAAGAAACCGTTTTCAGTGAGTCGAAGGAAATCTAATCCACTGGGGAAAATTCTTCGGTTTAGTAGTCTTCCGGAAGAGGCTTTTCCGCCAGCGTAATTACGCCGACTGCATTCAGACCGGTATGGGTCATGATAATCGGGCTGGTTAACCGCGCAATGTAACTGGCGTTGCTATTTTCTGGAAGAATAATATCCTTAATTCGTTCCAGAAATGCCGGGTCAGTCCCCACGTTTGAAAGGGATAACTGCTGAACCGGGTTATTTTCATGATCCTTGGCAAGCTGTTTACAGTGTTTAATAAACGTCTTCTGGCTCCGTCCCTTCGTCAGTACCTTAATTTCATCATCGTGAACCCGAATGATGACCTTAATGTTGGCAATCTTTGCAAGGGCTCCGGCTAACTTGCTGACCCGGCCACCCCGGACCAAGCAATCCAGTTGGTCCACGAGAACATCGGTCGTTGTTCGGCTTTTAATGTCAGCACAGTGGGCAACGATTTCGTCAACGGATTTACCATCGCGGATATCCTGTGCCGCCGCCAGGACCTGGAACGATTCCGCCCGGTCAGTACTCTTGCTGTTGATAACCGTTACCTTAGTAGCGGTCATCTTGGCGGCTGCTTGCGCGGTCTCAACGGTTCCGCTGAGGACATCTGAAAGGAGAATTGCGATTACTTCGCTGCCATCCTTTCCGAGTTCATCAAACATTTCGACAAACTTTCCCATTGGGGGCTGGCTAGTTTTAGGAAACTTGCCGTCCCGGAGTGCCTGAACGAGTTCTTCCCGGGTAATGTCGACGCCATCAACGTAGCTTTTTCCGTCAATTTCAACGGATAACGGAACAATGTGGATGTCGTTTGCGGTAATTTCTTCCGGGGTTAACTGCACCGAGGAGTCGGTAACAAGCTTAATTTGTGCCATAAAAGTCTCTCCTTAACGTCTTCGTGTTAATTGTTCCCATTATACCGTATTTAGTTGGTAAATGGAACTAACGTGACGTTAATTTAACCGGAACCGGTCGTGGAGGTTAAAGCGCGAAACTGCCCGCAGAACGATCCACCCAACAATAAAGTTGAGGACGAGGGTGATGATTTCCTTTGGGACCCGGGGAACCAACAGGGCCATAATTGGTGTTTTGTACATTATGTGAAGGTTGAGCGTGTTGATGATTAGGTTTGAAATAATCACCTGGGTAAGCTCATACAGGAAAACCCGCAGTGCGGTAATCTTCTGCCGGTATAAGAACAGTCCGGCAATTAGCCCGGAAATGCCGGCACCGATGGTAAACCCGACGAAAAAGTTCGCACTGGTGGCGAGAATGGTGTGCCCGATAATGTCACAAATTACCAGTGCAACGGCGCCCCACCACGGACCGAGGTAGTACCCAATCAGGATGGTTCCGATGAACCCGAGCCCAATTTCCATGAGGTTGCTGGGACCAAACGAAATTTTGGCCAGAACCAACTCCAGGGCAATTAACAACGCTGCGAGGGTTAGTACCCGGGTATTAAACCGCGGCCCCCGCCAAGAAAAGTAATGCATGAAAGCCATCTCCTTAATGGTATTAAGGGTTTCATTGCACTATTAAGTAAGAATTGATAGTGAATGCGGCCCAGGAGCGCGACAATTAGTCTTCTGCTGCCGTTCACATTCCGTTCCGGCAACCCTTGACGTTCCAGTGCCTACCCTATGCGAACAATCATACATTATTATCCGCTATAATTCAATGGCAGCCGAACTATTAGTTGAAATGAAGGGGGCTATTCCGCAAGAAGCGGAATAAAAAGAAAACCCCAGCGTTTTGCTGAGGAAAAGGGAGTTGTGAAATGAATTTTTAGGGGGAGTTCATTTCACTGTTACTACTTTAAGGAATTATGGGGGCGAGGATGAAGTCCATCCTCGCAGGAAAAGTAGTAATGGTATTTAAACCATGGTTGTAGTGTAAGAAACGGAAATGAAGAAAAACCAGCTATTTTCTTGGGGAAGCATAATATTTGGTTTAAGAAAAGGTTAACGGCGGCGGATAAAACGCCGGTAGAAAGCGGGATGGCGGGTTGTTATTTTAAGGGGGTTAGCATACACTATAGGTATGTGTGAAACGCTTAAAACGGCGTTTCACAGTGAAGAATGGAGGGAGGATGGTGCATGGCACCCGCGTTTTTTAAGGATCAGCTGATTCGGGTGGGCTTCACCCCAACGGAACAGCAGCTTGCCCAGTTCCACCGGTACTATGAACTGTTGGTTGCGGCTAACCAGCACGTCAATCTAACGGCGATTACTGATGAGGATGAAGTGTATGAAAAGCACTTTTTTGATTCGTTGATTCCCGCCCTGGCCGTTCCGCGGCTCCAACAGGCACCGGTAAGCTTGTGTGATGTGGGGGCGGGCGCTGGGTTTCCTTCCCTTCCGTTAAAGATTATGTTCCCCCAGTTACGGATTACGATCGTTGATTCGTTAAATAAGCGGATCCGTTTTCTGGAAGATTTATGCCAGGAGCTGGAACTGACGGACGTAACGCTGGTCCATGCTCGGGCCGAAGAATTCGGGGGCAAGAAGAGTCCCCAGCGGGAAACATTTGACTACGTGACTGCCCGGGCGGTAGCACGCCTAAGCGTTCTAAGCGAACTATGTTTACCCCTTGTGCGGGTTGGTGGCCAGTTAATTGCCCTTAAAGCCCAGAAGGCAGCGGCTGAACTGGAGGCAGCCCAACGAGCAATTTCACTGCTGGGTGGACGGGTGGCTGCGACTAAGCGGTTCGCGCTCCCCCAGTCAGGTGATGAACGGAACGTAATTGTGATTGATAAGGAACATGCGACCCCCCGGCAGTATCCACGGAAGGCGGGAACCCCGGCGAAGAAGCCGTTGACGAATAAGTAGGAGGATGCAAATGGCATTTTCATTTTTTGGAAAAAAACACGACGAAGAGGATGCAACGGTGCAGGATTTACCCGTTGCGGCAATTACGCCTAACCGGTACCAGCCGCGGCGCCTATTTGGCGACCGGGACATTTACGAACTGGCAGCCACCATTAAGGAACACGGATTGCTTCAGCCGATTATTGTGCGGGAAACGGACCCGGAAAAGTACGAAATCATTGCCGGTGAACGGCGCTTCCGGGCAGTCAAGCAGCTTGAGTGGGATCATATTCCAGCCATCGTTAAACAAATGAACGATAATGAAGCGGCCTCGATGGCGGTGATTGAAAACCTTCAGCGGGAAGAGTTATCGCCAATTGAAGAGGCCCGGGCCTATCACCGGCTCCTGGAGCTGAGCAAGTTAACGCAGGGTGACTTGGCAACCGCTCTGGGAAAGAGTCAGTCGTTTATTGCTAATAAACTCCGGCTCCTTCGGCTTTCGCCGCTAGTTCAGCGGGCAGTCATGCAACGGCAACTCACCGAGCGCCACGGTCGGTGTCTGGTGGGCCTCCCCGAAAGGGACCAGGTTAAGCTGATGAACCGGATTATGCACGAGCATCTTTCGGTTGAACAGACGGAGCAGTTGGTTCAGCAAGCGCGGGAGGGACAGCAACCGCTTAAGAACGTGCATCTAAAGAACCCGGCCCACGAGACACCGGAGTATCACTACCAAAAAACCATGAAGGATATCCAGCGGGTTATCCAGCGAGCGGGGAAGGATGGCATGGCAATCCACAGCTGGGAAGAAGATGTGGTGGGATACCACCGGGTCATCATTGACATTCCCGTAGCAGATGACCAGGAAGGAGAAGATTAGGCATGGCCGTAACAATTGCGCTTGCTAACCAGAAGGGCGGCGTGGGGAAGACCACGACGGCCGTAAACCTGGGTGCCTGTTTGAACGAGCTAGGAAAACGGGTGTTAATTGTGGACACTGATGCTCAGGGAAACGCCACGAGTGGCATCGGAATTAGTAAGGGTGACATTCAACACGACATCTACGACGTTCTGGTTAACGGCATGGGCTTGGAAGGGGTAATTATGCCTACTAGTCGGCCTCACCTGGACGTGGTTCCGGCAACCCTTCAGTTGTCCGGCGCAGAGATCGAGTTGGCTTCCCAGATTGGACGGGAACAGCGGCTTGCTGATGCCCTTGAACCAGTGGCTGACCGCTACGATTATGTTCTGGTTGATTGTCCGCCAGCGTTAGGAATTTTAACGATTAACGCGTTTACGGCGTGTGATTCCATCCTGATTCCAGTTCAAAGTGAGTACTATGCACTGGAAGGGTTGAGTCAGTTAATGAAAACAATCCAACTGGTTAAAAAGCATTACAATGCGGACCTGCACGTTGAGGGGGTTCTGTTGACGATGCTTGACGCCCGGACCAACCTCGGAAACGAAGTGGTGACGGAGGTGCAGAAGTTCTTTAAGGATTGCGTGTACACAACGATTATTCCGCGGAACGTGCGGCTCTCTGAAGCCCCGAGTCATGGGCAGGCGGTTATTGATTATGACCGCACGTCCCGGGGAGCCGTGGAATACATGGCCCTGGCTAAGGAGGTGTTGGCGGCCCATGAGTAAGGAGAAAAGGGGACTTGGAAAGGGGATTGAGGCTCTTTTCCAGGATTTTGACGAACAGGCCACACCCGAAGAACACGTTGTGGAGCTACGGGTTGCTGATATTCGGCCTAACCCGTACCAACCGCGGGTAACGTTTGACGAGAAACGCCTTCAAGAACTGGCTGATTCCATTGCCAAGCAGGGGGTTTTTCAGCCGATAATTGTGCGGCAATCGCGCGTGAAAGGCTATGAACTAATTGCTGGTGAACGGCGCTTCCGGGCCTCTAAGTTGGCGCATAAGGAGACCATCCCCGCCATTGTCCGGGACTTTGACGAGGAACGGATGATGGAGGTGGCGGTCCTAGAAAACCTTCAACGGGAGGACCTGACACCACTTGAAGAGGCCCAGGCGTACGCAACGCTAATTGATAAGCTGCACTTAACCCAAACGGAAGTATCCGCCCGGCTGGGGAAATCGCGCCCGTACATTGCAAATTATCTCCGGTTACTGGGGCTTCCTGCGGCAGTTAAGGAAATGTTACAAGCCAATCAGTTGTCCATGGGGCAGGCACGGACGTTACTCGGACTAAAGGACGCTGCCCAGCAGGTGCAGGTCGCCAAGCGAACCGTCAAGGAAGGGTTAACCGTCCGGCAATTGGAACACCTGGTTAACCAGATTAACGGTGCGCAGCCCGTTAAAAAGAAAACGCCGGCCCACCAGGATCCGTACCTTCACCAGAGCGCCCAACAGCTGGGTGAGCGGCTCGGAACGAAGGTGGCAATTAAGCAGGCCGCTCGGACCGGCAAGGGGAAGATTGAGATTGAGTACCTTTCTCAGGATGACCTGAACAGAATTCTGGCTGTGTTGGACGTTAACATTGATTGAGGGGGGATATTTGATGTATCAGCTTCATGATATTGTTAAGATGAAAAAGCCGCATCCGTGCGGCACCAATCGCTGGGAAATTATCCGGGTTGGGATGGATATTAAGATCCGGTGCTTACAATGTAACCGGCTAATCATGCTCCCCCGGCGGGAATTTGAAAAGAAGTTAAAGCAGGTTTTAGAACACGCAAATCAAAATGAAAGTGGGAATGAATAATGGCACTGACAGCAGGAATTGTTGGGCTCCCCAACGTCGGGAAGTCCACGCTCTTTAACGCAATTACGAAGGCGGGCGCCGAGATGGCAAACTACCCGTTCGCAACGATCGACCCGAACGTCGGGATGGTGGAAGTTCCGGACCAGCGGTTAGCCCGGATTGACGAGATTATCCCCGCCAAGAAGATTGTGCACACCACCTTTGAATTCACCGATATTGCTGGGATCGTAAAGGGGGCCAGCAAGGGTGAAGGTTTAGGGAACAAGTTTCTTGAAAACATCCGGCAGTGTGATGCCATTGTTCATGTTGTGCGGGCGTTTGATGATGATAACATCACGCACGTTTCCGGAAAGATTGACCCAATCGATGACATTAATACGATTAACCTCGAGTTGGTCTTAGCTGACCTGGAATCAATTAACAGGCGCTACACCCGGGTTGAAAAGGTCGCCCGGACCGGCCGTGATAAGGAAGCTAAGGCCGAGTTTGCGGTGTTACAAAAGATTAAGCCAGTGCTTGAAGATGGTAAACCGGTGCGGTCAATCGAATTTAACGATGACGAGAAGAAGATTGTTAAGGGGCTGTTCTTACTAACGTCCAAACCCGTTCTCTACGTTGCCAACATTGCTGAGGATGATATGGCGGACCCGGATAGCAACAAGTACATGCCTGAAATCAAGAAGTTCCTGGCGGAAAGCGACCCGGGTTCGGAAGTAATCGGGGTTGCTGCCGCAACGGAGGAAGAAATCGCCGAAATGGATGACGATGAAAAGAAGGAGTTCCTTGAAATGGAAGGGGTCGATGAACCGGGGTTGAACCGGTTGATCCGGGCTTCATACAAGTTACTCGGACTTGAAACCTTCTTTACGGCCGGCGGTAAGGAAACCCGGGCATGGACGTTCCGTCACGGGATGAAGGCGCCCCAGGTTGCCGGGATTATTCACTCCGACTTTGAACGCGGGTTTATTCGGGCGGAAACCGTTTCGTTTACTGACCTGGATAAGTACGGGAGTATGCAAGCCGTCAAGGAAGCCGGCAAGATGCGGCTGGAAGGAAAGGACTACGTGGTTCAAGACGGCGACATTATCGAATTCCGGTTTAATGTTTAAGCCTTAGAAGAGAAGACGAATTAAGTTAAGGAGGATTAAGACGTGGCAGACGAAACGACACGGGAAAAGAATCAGGCAGCAGCAGCCCGCCAGAAAGCAGTCCGGGAAGAGCGGATGCACGAAGAGCGTAGCGGGCACTTTGCGGGCCTCACGAAGCGGAACCGGGAGTACCTGTTTAAGATCGAAAAGGAACTAACGGCGCAGAGTTACCCAGCAGAGAAGCGCACGGCGGCCATTGAGCAGATGAAAAACGAACTGCAGCAGCGCCAGCGGGAGGGGATGACCGCCGCTAAGCTGTACGGCCCGGTTAAGCAGCACGCTCAGGAAATTATTGCGGGACCAAAGAAGGAGCCGCAGCCCCAGAAGTTCTGGGAAGCAGCGCTGGACAACGGGTTGATTATGTTCATGATGTTTTGCGTAATGTATGCGCTGATTGAGGCCTTTGGTGGAAAGAAAGCGGTCGGGACCAACGGTGGAATTCTCACCATCGTGATTATTTCGGTGATTTCCGGCTGTGGCCTGGGGTACTTCTACCAGATGATGACCCCGGTAAACGGGAAGCGCCCGAAGATCAAGTGGGTCCGGACCATCCTGTTACTGGTAGTACTGATGGCTGTATGGATGGTTGCGTATGGCTTTGTTGCCCAGATTGGCGGTCCGCTGAACACAACGATGCCGTGGTTTGTTTACGTAATCCTCGGTGTGCTTGGTTGGGGAGCACGGTATGTTTTGAAAAACTACTTCCACCTCAACTTTGGCCGCGCATTCGGCCGGAATTAAGCACGATTTCCCCGGAAATATCTTAACCAGATAATGACAAGCGAAGAACCTGCGTTCACCATAGAATGAAGTGGGGATCTTCGCTTGTTATCGTCTTATTGGCGAATTGATGGTGAGCCGTTTCCTTGGGAGTGTTTTCCTGGGAGGGAGTATAATCGGAGAAAAAACAAAGGAGATGAAGCGGATGATAGTTGACCGCCTGGTAACCTGGATTGCGGCGTTTCGGCGGCGTTCCTTTATGCGGGTTATTCAGCAAACCCTTAGTGTGTTGTTCCCGTTTGTTTTACTGGGAAGCCTCGCACAGGTAATCGCCCAGTCATGCCTGACGCGGCAGGGGTTCTTCAACTACCTGTTGCGGATTGACCGTTGGTTACCGCACTTTCAAGCCGTGTACTATTCGTTTGATAACTTTGCGGGACTCACGGTCGGAATTGTGGCTCTGTTAGCGGCGTACCAGTCTGCGCGGTATACGGCTAAACTTTACCGGCGGGATTCGGCTGCTGCGGGGTTGACCGCGCTGATTGCGTTCCTCCTGCTAAGTTCCCGGTACATGAAGGCGGCCGTTGAGGGGCTGGATAGTCGTTTCCTGGGCTTTGGGGGCCTCTTATTAGGACTGATTATAGGTTACGTTGTGGGTCAGATTTTTCGCCTGTGTGGGCGGCCGCTTCAGCGGGAGAGCCGGATTGATTCGGTCACAATCATCAAGCGGACGTTTGACTCGTTTTGGGCTATTCTGGTGGCGCTTGGTGGGGCGTTTTTGTTAAATAAACTGCTGATCCTCATCCTGTTTTATAACTGGTCAACCAGTATTTCATCGGCGGTTGCAGGCAGCGTTAACCGCCACCACGGGTTAGGGATGACCCTGGTGTTCAGCGCGTTTACAGCGCTGTGTGCGTGGTTTGGTGCGAACGGGCCGTACAGTAGTATGGCCCCGAGTAACGGCTATACGGTGAACCTCAACGCGGCCCTGATCCACCATTCAAGCTGGAACGTGCCGTATAAGTACTGTGATTATTCGTTGTACCACGCCTTCGCTTCGGTGGGCGGAACGGGGGCCACGCTCGCATTACTGATTGCGATTGCTTTGGTCGCCCGGCAGCGGGCTAATCACCGGGTCGCCCGGTGGACGGTTTTGCCGACCCTGTTAAACAGCAACAGCGCTGTCATGATGGGGATTCCGTTGCTCTTTAACCCGGTCTTCCTTATTCCAATGGTGGGCGTCCCGCTGTTGAACGTCTTACTGGCTGCCGGGGCGGTTTTTGTTCACCTGATTCCGCCAGTGGTTTATCCCGTGCCGACGGGGACGCCCGGGTTATTAGTGGCGTTTATCGGAAGTAACGGCAACTGGATGACGCTCGTGGTAACGGCGGTTGTTCTGGTGGTTGACGTGGCGTGCTACATCCCGTTTGTGCGGTTGGCTGAACGGGTGACGGCACGGATGGCGGTTCAGGAACGGAGGCGAGAACACCATGCGGATTAAGGCCAGACAACGGCGGCGGTGGTCCGTCATCAATCTTGTGGTATGGCTTGGGGTCGTGTGTGCCCTGATCTTTCCGGCGTACCAGTGGACGAAGAGTAACATTACGGAACTAGCGGAGTGGCGGAATTCGCGGTTGTCACCGGTGATTATGATTCCGGGGAGCTCGGCGACTCCGAACCGTTTTGACACGATGGTCAAGAAGATTAACGCCCATGCGCCCCAAAAACATAGTCTGTTAAAAATTAAGGTGTGGAACAGCGGCAAAATTACCTATTCGGGGAAGATTCGCCCTAAGGACAACGAACCGTTTATCGTTGTGGGTTTTCAAAACAACCACGACGGGTACGGGAACATCAAAAAGCAGGCGGCGATGTTTAACCGGGTGTTCGGAATTTTGTGTTCACGGTACCACTTCAATAATTTTAAGGCGATTGGGCATTCTAACGGGGGATTGATTTACACCCTCTTCTTTGAGAAGTACTTCCATCAGTATTCCGACCGGGAGCACGTTGACCAGATTATGACGATTGGAACGCCGTATAACTTTTCGGAAGACTCCATTACGCACAAGACCCAGATGTTAGCGGACTTTATTAAAAACCGGAAGAACCTGCCCCATGACACGGACATGTACTCGGTTGCGGGAACGGAAAACTACGACAGTGACGGGTTGGTGCCAGACGGAAGCGTTACGGCTGGAAAGTATATTTACCAGGGAGTGGTCCGGCATTACACGGAAATTACCGTTACCGGGAGTGACGCGGAGCACTCCGATCTCCCGCAGAACCCGCAGATTATTAGCCTAATTAAGCGCGATATTCTTGATAATGATAGTAATAATAAGCGGGGTGGCCGGTTGCCAAACCGCCGACTAATGTTCATGGTGGGCAACTAGGAGCGGTTATTTCGTGATACAATGGGAACGAAGTACGAACGAACCGAACCTTCGGAGGAGAACAAATAATGCAAGAGAACGCAACGATGAAGTTGTTTGCCCTGAATTCTAACCAGCCACTTGCCCGCAAGATTGCGGATGAACTGAACGTTTCGCTGTGTGATGCGTCGGTTAAGCACTTTAGTGACGGTGAGATTCAGATTAACATTAACGAGAGTGTGCGGGGGGATGACGTGTTTGTCATCCAGTCCATCGCGGACCCGGTTAATGAAAACTTCATGGAACTCATGATTATGATTGATGCGTTGAAACGGGCGAGCGCGGGAACGATTAACGTGGTTATTCCGTACTACGGTTACGCCCGGGCAGACCGGAAGACCCGCTCGCGGGAGCCAATTACGGCAAAGTTGATTGCCAACTACCTGCAGCTCGCGGGGGCGGACCGGGTGATTACGCTTGATTTGCACGCCGGTCAGATTCAGGGCTTCTTTAACATTCCGGTGGACCACCTCACGGCCCTGTACGACAAGGTGGCGTACTACCAGGACAAGGAAATCGACAAGAACCTGGTAGTGGTTGCGCCTAACCACGATGGAGTCAAGGGCGCCCGGAACCTTGCGGAACTCCTGAAGGCCCCGATTGCGATTGTTGATAAACGGGGGAAGGGCCGGATTGATCCGAAAACGACGGCAATCATTGGTGATGTTGCCGGCCGGACGTGCCTGATTACCGATGACATGATTGACACCGGGGCCAAGATGGTTGATGCGGCCCGGACGTTGAAGGCCCACGGGGCAACGGCAATTTACGGGTGCGCGACCCACGCAGTCCTGTCGGGAAACGCGGTGCAGGAATTAGCGGCCGCCCCGTTTGAAGAAATTTTAGTGACGGATACGATTGCTATTCCGGAAGGAAAACGGCTGGCCAACATGCACATCCTGTCGGTTGCCCCGACGATGGCGAAAGCCCTCCGGTTGATTTACAACAATAAGTCGGTGGATTCGTTGTTTAACAAGTAAGTAACTAAATAAATAAGGTGGTTTATGGGCCATGGGCACACCGATAAACAGAAACTGAAGCAGGCGTTGTGCTTAGCGATCAGTGACTTGAAGGAAGCTGACGTTAATTTGGCCCGGAAACTTGCCCGGATTGATCGGCGCTTAGATAAAGGTGCAGGAATTGGTTGGGCGTGTACCCAAGTTGCGCACTTAATTAGTACCTACCTAATGACCCATGAGTACCGTGCGCCTGCTAGCGTAATTAAACTCCAGCAAATTGCTGAACGGACTGCTCAGGTGTACTGGGGGAAATTTAACCCGCTTATGTGGTTTTTATAACCACGAGGAAGTCAGTAATATAGAAAACGGCACTGGTGAATTTCACCGGTGCCGTTTTCTATCTGGGTTCGTTTTAATGTGATTGGCGGGAATCCCCTGCAATGGGAGTGAGATTGAGGAGCAGTGATGAACTAACCACCGTGACGGAGGAGAGGGCCATTGCTAACCCCGCAATTGCTGGGCTCAGCTGCAGCCCAATGCCACTGAAAATCCCGGCGGCAACCGGAATACCGATGACGTTATAGACTAACGACCCGGTTAGGTTCAGTTTAATCCGCCGGTAGGTCTTGGTGGCAATATCAAGGGCTCGAACGACGCTGGTGAGGTCGTTGTGAACAAGGACAATGTCGCCGGATTCAAGAGCAACGTCTGTGCCGGAGCCCATCGCAATTCCGACGGTTGCCGTTGCCAGGGCCGGTGCGTCGTTGACCCCATCACCGACAAACGCAACGGGACCGTGTTGCTCAAGGGCCTGAACGTGCATGGCCTTGTCAGCGGGAAGAACTCCGGCGATGACCTTATCGATTCCGACCTGGTGTGCAATAGCTTGGGCTACCTGCGTGTTGTCCCCGGTTAACATTACCGGCGTGATTCCCTGCTGCTTAAGGGCGGCAATTGTCGCAGTGGCGTCGGGTTTCGGAGTGTCCTGAATGGCAATTAGTCCGCATGGTTTTCCGTCTTCGCTCACAACGACGACGGTTTTGGCCGCCTGGCGGAGCGCCCGTTGTTGGGCGGTAAGGGTGGGGGAAAGTTGCTGGTTAGCAAGGCTTTCCTGGCCTACCGCAATGGCATGCCCATTAACCGTTCCCGTCACTCCTTGACCAGCATGGTTTTTGAAGTGACTGCTTGCGGGGACGGGGACCTTCGCCTTGGTGGCGGCCGTCACAATGGCGGCGGCAAGGGGGTGTTCGGACGATTGTTCTAGGGCAGCGGCAAGGGCTAAAACGTGGTCGCGGTCCCCGATAACATCGGTAACGACGGGTTTCCCCGTGGTAATTGTGCCCGTCTTATCAAATACAACGGTTTTAATTCCAGCAGCTGCCTGCAATGCTTCCCCGTTTTTAATCAGGACACCTAGTTTAGCTGCGCGGGTTGTTCCGACCATCAACGCCGTGGGGGTAGCCAGCCCCAGGGCACACGGGCAGGCAATTACGATGACGGCCACCGCAAAGAGCATGGCGCGGACTGCGCTAACGTTGCCCAGTACAAACCAAGCCGTAAAGGTGACGATAGCGGCGATAAGGACGGCAGGGACGAAGATTCCCGCGACCCGGTCGGTCAGCTTCTGGATGGGTGCGTGGCTGGTTTGGGCGCGCTTCACCATGGTAACAATCTGGGCTAGCATGGTTTGATCGCCGACCTTAGTGGCCCTAATGGTAATAACGCTGTCGGTGTTAATGGTGCTCCCCACAACGGCGTCGCCCGGGTGCTTAGTGACGGGTATGCTTTCCCCGGTAATGGTTGCCTCGTTGATGCTTGCGGTTCCTGTCAAAATGACTCCGTCGACGGGGATTTTTTCGCCTGGTTCCACCCGGAGTTGGTCGTCGACCTTAACCTGGTTGAGCGGGACAGTGACAAACTTCCCCTGGCGGAGAACCGTGGCGTCCTTGGCCTGGAGAGCGAATAACTTTTCGAGGGCGCCGGAAGCGTTATTGTGCATGCGTTCCTCCATTGCGTCCCCTAAAAGGACGAAGACCGTGACGAATGCCGCACTTTCAAAGTACACGGCCCGCCCAGTTAGGAGGGCGAAGACCGAATAAAAGTACGCAACGGCCGTTCCTACGGCAACAAGCGTGTTCATGTTTGCCTCGTGGTGCCAGAACGCCGCCCACGCACTCTTCCAGTACGGGAACGCGGCCACTGCCATGATGACCGTTGTTGTTAAAAAGGCGATTATCCGGTATCCCGGCATGGTCCAGTGCCACGGCATGGCGAGCATTTGGACCAGCATGGGGATTGCGAGGACAAAGGCAATCCAAAACCGGGTGAGGTTTGAGAGTTTCATCGGGATCACTTCCTTAATCGCAGGATTACTTAACGACTAACTGACCGTAGAACATGTTCATTCCGCAGTGGTACTGGTAGGTCCCGGGAGTGAGTCCATCAAGTGTGACCACCACGTCCTGGTTGAGGGGCAGCTCAACGTCAAAGGCGGGGTGTTCTCCCTGAACGCGGGCCAGGCACATCGAATCGTTTGTCCGGTTAAAGACCAGCTTGATCGGGGTGTTCGCCGTTAGTTCAATTGTTGCGGGTTCGTACCCCTTCTCACCAACCGTGATGCGGGCAGTCTGCTGGCCGTCTTTAATGGTTGCTTTGGGTGTTTTGTGAAATAGGGCTGATAACTTCATTGAAATAACCTCCTTTAAACTACTTAACGATAATCTTGCCGTGAAACATGTTCATTCCGCAGGCGTAGTTGAATTCCTTGGCCTGGTCCGTGGGAACGGTAATGGTTGTTACGGGTTGCTTGGTCAGGTCCTTATCGATGCCTAGTTGTTCAACCACCACGTGAGAGAGACATGCCGTGGAGTCGTGCATCTCAAAGTTAACCTTTGCGGGGATGCCCTTTTTGAGCACGATGGTTGCGGGCGAATAACCGCCGTTTACAACCACGGTAGCTTCCTGGCCGGTTTTAGTCCGGGTTGCCCGTCCCGTTTGCTGGACGTGGTGACCGAAGAACCACCAACAAATGAGTCCGATTAGGATGAGGGCGCCACCAAGGACGATCAGTTTTGCCATTCGAATCACCTTCATTTACTTTATTCCACCTGTATTTTACGGCTTTTGTTTACAAATGTAAACGAAAGTGCTGGTTGACTTTTACCGGACTTCACGGTGTAATGGTAATAGCAACTAAACGGGTACACAGTAGCGGGAGCGAATCTCCGTCACAGAGAGCCGGGAATGCTGGGAACCGGTCGGAACGGTGCCGTGAATTACATGCCCTGATATTTTTAGGAATATTAGAATGAGGCCCGGTAACGGGTGAAGATGGGTGGTACCACGGTTTAATCGTCCCTGACGCAGCGATGCGGGAGGGACTTTTTTATGGAATGAAAGGAGCAGTATGATGGACATTATTGAAGAACTCGAATGGCGGGGGGCCATTAACCAGCAAACCGATGCGGCGGGGCTAAAGAAGCTCCTGAAGGAAAAGAAGATTGGGGTATACTGCGGGACGGATCCGACCGGAGATAGCCTCCACGTCGGGCACCTGATTCCGTTTATCGTCCTGAAGCGGTTTGAACTGGCCGGCTACCACCCGTACATTTTAATTGGTGGGGGAACCGGAGCGATTGGTGATCCTAGCGGGAAAAACGCCGAACGGAAATTACAAACCCCGGAGCAGGTCAAGCATAACGTTGATGCACTCACGGCGCAGACGACCAAGCTCTTTGGCGGTGACGGCCACATCACGTTTGTTAATAACTACGACTGGCTATCCCAGATGGATCTGTTGGGCTTTTTGCGCGACTACGGCAAGCAGTTCAGCGTGAACACGATGATCCATAAGGAAGTCGTTGCCAACCGGCTGGAAGTGGGGATTTCGTTTACTGAGTTTACCTACCAGATTCTTCAGGCCGTGGACTTTTTGACGCTGTACCGGGAACACGGCGTTCAACTGCAGGTCGGCGGGGCGGACCAGTGGGGCAACATTACCGCTGGGATTGACCTGATTCACCGGGAAGAGGGGCAGGATGCCGAGGCATACGGGCTGACAATTCCACTGATGGTTAAGGCTGACGGAACGAAGTTTGGTAAGACGGCTGGCGGGGCGGTTTGGTTAGATCCAGAAAAGACGTCCCCGTACGAGTTCTACCAGTTCTGGCTAAACCAGGACGACCGGGACGTGGTGAAGTACCTGAAGTACTTTACCTTCCTGAGCAAGGAAGAAATCGATGAACTGGCTAAGCAGGTAGAGGAAGAACCGTGGAAGCGGGCGGCCCAAAAAGCCTTAGCGGCGGCGGTCACCACGTTTGTTCACGGGGAGGAAGCAACCAAGGAAGCCCAGAAGATTTCCCAAATTCTTTTCAGCGGGAACGTTCAGGAACTGACGACGGCCCAGGTTGAGCAGGCTTTCGGGAAGATGCCGTCGGTCGCCGTCACTGCGGACCCGATGAACATTGTTGACTGGCTGGTCGAGTATGGGATTGAACAGTCTAAGCGGCGGGCCCGCGAGGACGTTACCAACGGGGCAATTACCGTAAACGGTGAACGAATCCGGGACGTCGAGTACGTGCTTGACCCGAAGAGTGCGTTTGACGGGAAGTACGTTGTTCTGCGGAAGGGGAAGCGGAAGTACACGTTGGCGAAGGTGAAGTAGATGAGATCAAGGAGGTTGGAATATTCCAGCCTCCTTTCTTTTTCTATTTTCCACTAAAATAATTGCGTTAAACATGGTAAAATGGAGTAAATTGTTAACTAATGAACAATCGAAGGATAGGTGATCTGCATGGGGGAAAAGAAGCACCTCCTTGCCGTTGTTGGCAATAATTCATCAAAATCGTATAACCGCAAACTGCTATATGCAATGAAGGAACTTTTCGGCAATGACGTCGACTTTGTGATTCAGGAGATTAAGGGCTTACCTCTTTTTAGTGAGGATTTGCTGGATGACGTTCCGGCGGATATTGCCACCATCGCGCAGCGCATTGAACAGGCTGACGGGGTGGTGCTGGCAACGTGTGAGTACGACCACGCGGTGCCGGCAGCGCTCAAGAGCTTTATTGAGTGGATGTCGAGTGCGTACCACCCGTTTACCGATAAGCCGGTAATGATTGTCGGGGCTTCCCTGGGGATTCAGGGAACGGTGCGGGCCCAGATGAACCTGCGGCAAATTCTCGATAGTCCGGGTGTCAACGCCATTGTTGTTCCCGGAAACGAGTTCATGCTTCCGCGGGCAGCGGCGGCCTTTACGGAGGACGGTCAGTTGAAGGATGAGCACAGCGTGACCTTTTTGAAACAGTGTTTCAATAATTTTATGGCGTACATTGATATTAATAATTCTTCCCGGTTAGCGCAGGGTTAAATTCTAACAAGGCAGTCTGGAAGGGACGGTGAAGCGATTTCACCGTCCCTTTTTGTGTGGTATGATGAACGGGACTCATAAAAAAGGATTGGGGGGAGAACATGGTAATTTTTACGGAAAGACAACAGCGGGAGCTCCGTGCGCTGTTAGGCAACCGTGCGGGGTTATCGCTTGATGACTTGGCTTCTAAGGTGGGAATTAGCCGGCGGACCCTTTACCGGGACATTGCGGCAATGCGCTTGGCGCTTGAGGAACAGGGGATTGCCATTACGCGGGATCAAAAGCGGTGCCGGATTGAGGGCGACGATGAGGCGAAGGCCGCTCTGCAGGCCCAATTGACTGACCAGCACCACGGTCCCAACGATGATAAGTTGACGCCAGCAACCCGGCGAAATTTGCTCGCCTTTCGGTTGCTGTTAGCGACTGATGTGCAAAAAATTATGGCCCTTGCACTCGACTTGGACGTCAGCGTGGGGACGGTTACGGCTGACCTAGCGGTGCTGGACCAAACGTTTGCCCCGTATGCGATTACGATTAACCGGATTAAATCGGTGGGGGTCGTCGTTGAGGGGGATGAACAACGGCGCCGGGAGTTAGCGACCGGCGTGCTTGTGTCCACTCTCAACGAAGTAAACTTCATTACCGATGATCCAACTGCGCCCCGCACACCGGTGGGGCAGGTGTTTGCCCGCCTTTACGAATTGGAACGGTTTCAGCGGTGCTACCAAGTGGTCCGGGAAGTGGTCCAGCACGCCCTCCCGGAAATTACGGATATTCAGTTAATTCAAACCGTCGGCGCCCTCTTTGTCACCTGGCAACGGGTAATGGCGGATGCCCTGCTTAAGGACGTTCCGGTCCCCAAAATTTCACTCAAGGCGCGGGGGCTGACTTACCAGGTGCTTGCAAAGTTAAGGGTTGAGCTTCCTGCCAACGAGGTGCTCTTTTTAAGCCGGTACTTTGAGTTGGAACAGCCTGCGTGGAACGTTTACGTCCCAACGACTGCCCAGGAGGTGAACTTATCCCGGGCAATTATGGACTTTATTACTGCGGTGGGGCGGGACTATGAGTTTGACTTTCACCGTGATTCGGGATTTGTTAACCGCATTAGTCACCACATCATGGGGCTGGTGAGCCGGCAGGTGCAACTTCCCGAAGTGCACATCGCAACCCTTGATAAGGTCGCAGCCCGGTTCCCCCAGCTGCGGAATAGTATCATTCGCCGGTGGCATGAGGCCTTTCCCCATTTTAAACTGGGAAACTATGAGTGTAACCTTGTGCTGCTCCATTTTGCAAGCGCATACCTTGATGGGGACAAGGAGTTGCCGCTGAACGTATTGATTATCTGTGAAAACGGTCTGGGGACGTCCCGGATTTTAGCCCAGCGGCTCCGGGTGGCAGTGCCTCAGGTGCAGGAAATCACGGCCGTGGGCGTTGCGGGGGTCAACACGGCGGCACTGGATGACTACGCGGTAATTCTTTCGACGGTCCGGCTGCCGTCCTTCCCGCGGGACTACATGGTAGTCAACCCGCTCCTCTTTGATGATGAGGTGGCCCGGATTCAGCACCGGTTGCGGGACTACGCTGCGCGTTACCGGGGGCGGAATGATTCCCGCCGGCAAATAAAAAACGCCCGCCCGCTGCAGCAAGAACCCCTTGCTCCCCGGGAAGCCCTGAAGCGGATGGTCGCCATCGCCAACTTTACGGATAACCTGTTTGACCACTTTGAACTGGTTAAACTCTCCCAATCGACGGAGACGCTCACGACGCTGGTCAACCGCGTGGTGGCCTGCACGCCGGATTCCGCGGTAACGGACCGCGCCCAACTCGAAGAAGCGCTGGTGCGGCGGACTAAGATCGCGCCAATCGGGATTCCGGGAAGTTCGTTAGCTCTGCTGCACGCGGCCAGCCCGGCGGTTGCGCGGCCCCTTTTTCGGGTGATTGAATTGGCCACCCCGCTTGAAATGCCGGCGATGGACGGCGAAGCAATTACCGTTGCCCGGCTGATGTACATGATTGCGCCCGCCAAGGTAAGTGGCTGGCAGGGGCATATCTTAGGGAGCATCAGTAGCCTAGTGGTGGTCGATCAGGAATACTTACGGTGTTTTATGACGGGAACGGCAACCGAAATTAAGGAATTGCTTGCACGGCGGTTGTTGACGGAATGTATTCGGTTGTTTGAACCAGCAAAACTATAAAAAAGTGGCCAATCGAAGGCACGGGCGGGGAAAACACCCCGTCACACGAACAGATAGCGCCTGGTTGGCACTGGATTATTTGAAAAGCAAGGAGAGGATAGTTCCCATCCTTGCTTTTTTGTCATTAAAATGACGTATCTTTTTCACAATTTATGATAGCGATTTCATAAAAACGGCGGTTTCTTACGAAGAAGCCGTCTTTTTATTACGTGAAATTTATCACTGGCACGAAAAGTGTGTCACGGGTAGGACTACCAACTGTTGATAGCGTTTTCATCGCCCCGTAAGATCGAAAGTGAAGAGGGGGTAAACGATATGGACACAGAGACACCAAAACAATCTGTTTCGCTTAAGGCGCGGGTTCAAAAACTAGGAACCGCCTTGAGCGGAATGATCATGCCTAATATCGGGGCAATTATCGCATGGGGGCTTATCACCGCCATTTTCATGGCCCAGGGATGGTTCCCGGTTAAACACATCGCGATTTTAATTCAACCAATGTTGCACTACCTGTTACCACTCCTGATTGCCTACGTCGGTGGGCGGATGGTTTACGAGGAACGGGGCGCCGTCGTCGGGGCGATTGCCGTTATGGGGGTCATCGTCGGCGCGAAGATTCCAATGTTCTTGGGCGCCATGATTATGGGACCCCTGGGCGGCTGGTGCATGAAGAAGTTTGATGCCCTGTTCCAGGACCACATTAAGTCCGGGTTTGAAATGATTTACAACAACTTTTCAAGCGGGATTATCGGAATGCTGCTGGCCATCTTTGGCGTGTACGTTATCAACCCACTGGTAGTGGCCGGAAGCAACTTCATGAGTATGGGTGTGACCTGGATCATGCACATCCACATGCTGCCGCTGGCCAACCTGTTTATTGAACCAGCGAAGGTGCTGTTCTTAAACAACGCGGTTGGGAACGGGATTCTGGTTCCGCTGGGAATTCAGCAGGCCGCTTCACTCGGGAAGTCCGTACTGTTCCTGATGGAATCCAACCCGGGTCCAGGATTAGGAATTTTGTTAGCCATCATGCTTTTCGGGAAGGGCAACGCAAAGAGTTCTGCACCGGGAGCAGCCATCATCGAATTCTTCGGTGGGATTCATGAAATCTATTTCCCGTACATCTTAATGCAGCCGGTATTAATCCTTGCTGCCATGGCCGGTGGGGTAACCGGAACGTTCCTCTTCCAGGTTCTTGGTGGGGGATTAAAGGCCGCCGCATCACCGGGATCAATTATTTCGATCCTGTTAATGACGCCCCGGGGAGGCTACATTGCCAACCTGCTTGGGGTTGGGGGTGCATGCCTGGTTTCCTTCCTGGTTGCAACGCTCCTATTGAAGACAACGAAGGCGAAGGATGACGACCTTGAAGCTAAGCAAAAGCAGATGGAAGCCATGAAGGCCGAATCAAAGGGGCAGCCGATGGTTTCAAAGGAAGAAGCCCAGCAGGCCGTTGAAAGTTACAAGGACGTTCGGCGGATTATCTTTGCTTGTGATGCCGGAATGGGATCCTCCGCAATGGGTGCATCCCTTCTCCGGGATAAGGCCAAGAAAGCTGGCATTAATGACGTGCCGGTAACAAACACGGCGGTTAGCCGGCTAAAGGACGAACCAGGATTACTTGTTATTACGCAAAATGAACTCGCAGAACGGGCCCGGGAACGGACGCCGCAGGCAATGCACGTTGCCGTTGATAACTTTTTAAGTTCACCGAAGTATGACGAAGTGGTGACTAACTTGAAGGCGGCCCGGCAGGTCGAACCAGCGCCAGCAACTTCATCCCAGCCAAGTGCGACCCCGCAGCAGCAGAAAACCGCTGACTGGCAGGACGTTGATTTTACACGGGTGAAGGAAGTGGACTTTATCCATACCGACCAGCACCGGGGAACGGCCACGATGGCTACCCAGTTGTTTAAGGAAGAACTAAAGCAGGCCGGCAAGGACGTTGCGGTTAAGCGGCTCGCCCTCGCGGACCTACCGGACGATGACCACCACCTGGTAATCGTTACACCGGCTGCTCAGCGGACGTTGAAGTTGCGGGCAACGCACGTTCAGGTCATTGTACTGCCAAACCTGCTTGACCAGGAACAGCTAGCAGCAATTAGTCAGCAGTTTTAGGGGGAATGAAAGATGAAACTAACACCGGAAATGATTGCATTAAATCAGGATATCGCTACCCGGGAAGCGGCGATCCGGAAGGCCGGTCAACTGCTGGTTGATGCGGGGTGCGTTGATCCTGAGTACGTGGACGCCATGATTGAGCGGGATAACGACGTATCGACGTACATGGGCAACTTTATTGCGATTCCGCACGGGACCGATGAGGCCAAACGCTATATCAAAAAGACGGGAATTTCCGTAGTTCAGGTGCCGATGGGCGTGAACTTCAGTTCCAATGATCAAGAGGACAACCTTGTAACCGTTGTTTTCGGAATTGCGGGAAAGAACGATGAGCATTTACAGTTACTGTCACAAATTGCACTGTTTTGTAGTGATGTCACAAACGTTGCCCGGTTAGCGGACGCAACGAAGGCGGATGACATTATTGCACTGTTAAAGGAGGTTGGCAAATAATGAAGGACGTTCATTTTGGAGCAGGTAATATTGGTCGGGGATTCATCGGCGCAACGTTAGCCGATAACGGGTTTGAAATTGAGTTTGTTGACGTTAACGCCACGGTGATTGATGCGTTAAACGAACGGCATGAGTACCCGGTTGAGTATGCTGCTCCGGGAAAGAAGCGGATTACCGTCCGGGATGTTTCGGGGATTAATAACGCCAAGGAACCAGAAAAGGTGGTTCAGGCGATTGCCCAAGCCGATCTGGTAACAACGGCGATTGGGCCGAAGGTGTTACCACTGATTGCGCCGTTAATTGCACAGGGGTTAAAGGCCCGGCAAGATGCGGGTAACCAGCAGCCGCTCGACGTTGCGGCCTGTGAAAACATGATCGGGGCTGGGGATGCCTTAAAGAAGGAGGTTTACTCTCACCTTGACGGGGACACCGTGGCGTTTGTTGACCAGTACGTAGGGTTCCCTAATGCGGCGGTGGACCGGATTGTTCCGGAACAGCACCATGATGACCCGTTGCTGGTGGCGGTTGAGCCGTTTAAGGAATGGGTCATCGATAAGAGCATGCTGAAGAACCCAGCCATTCACCTGACTGGGGTAGAGTATGCTGATGACCTGGAACCATACATTGAGCGGAAGTTGTTCTCGGTGAATACCGGTCACGCCACGGTTGCGTACAACGGAAAGTTTATGGGCTACACCACCATCGGCGAGGCGGTGAAGGATCCCCAAATTCTGACACTACTACGGAGTGCGTTAGGGGAAACGCGGGCGCTGTTAGCTGACAAGTGGCCAAACTTTACCATGGCTGACCTGGAAGCATACCACGAGAAGATTGTTTCCCGGTTTGAGAACCCGTACATTTCTGACGCAATTGCCCGGGTAGGGCGGACCCCGATCCGGAAGTTGGGATACAACGAACGGTTTATCCGGCCAATTCGGGAGTGCCGGGAGTGGGGGTTGGCTTATGATACCCTGCTTAAGACGGCGGGCCGGATCTTCACGTTTGACGAACCTAACGACCAGGAAAGCGTGCGGCTGATGAAGATGGTTGCTGACCAGCCACTGGATAAGGTCGTCGCTGAGGTAACGGGGATTAAGGACCAGGCGTTACTGGACGAAGTGGTTGCATCCGCCCGGGAAGCAATTACGACCCATTCTAAGAATTAGGGGAACTTTGAGATTAGGTTACACAGGATAGCAGTAAAAAAGTTGGGACAGCACAAAGTCCCAGCTTTTTTGCGCTAAATAGCAAAAAAACACAATTTTCGTTCATTTTGACCTGCTTTTTGAAATGCAGGCGTGGCATAATAAGACCACACGTGAAGGGAGTGATTGAAATGATGGTATCAACATTGATGCAGGTCGGTGATATGGGGGTTCTGACCGTTCCGGATGAGCTCCTCGAGCAGGGAAAGGTAGAACCGTACTATTGTGTTCGGTATGAAGAAGACGGGACGCTTGTCTTTTATCCGTTGGGGCCGTTTTTAAGGGAACAACAGTCGGCTTTGTAAACCGGAAAAGATTCAGGAAGAGTAGATTAGAGTAAAACGAGCGTGGTGGAAGAATAGGCCGGGTTAAAATTGATTTCCGGCAGGCATTCTTCCGCCACGCTTATTTGCTATGGGATCATCGGAATTACTGGAGGGGCCGGACAACGTGGACGTCATGGCAAAAGCCCTTCAGCGCGTTATATACGTGCTGGGCGCGGGAATACTTAGTGCAGATTCCCAGTACGGTCGGGCCGGTCCCCGTCATGGTAGCGGCATCCGCGCCGAATTGGAGCATCTTGGTTTTAATCCGGGTAATGGCCGGACAAACCTGAGCGGTAATCGGCTCTAACACGTTTCCGGTTAACTCAAACAGGCGGGCATGGTTTCCGGCTTGAATGGCCTCAACGGCCTCGGTGACCGCAACGTGTTCTAGGGTTTCGTAGTTAATTTGACGCAGGATTGTGGGGGTGGAGACGTTGTCGTGCGGCTTAGCGATTACGAACCACATTGGCGGAAGCGCCTTAAGCGGCGTGATTTGCTCGCCCCGTCCGGTTACGTGGGCGGGCGTCCCGTAAACGCAAAACGGAACGTCCGCATCAATTGTAAGACCGATTTGGGCTAATTCGCGGGTAGTTAATCCCAAGCGCCACAGGGAATTAAGTCCGCGTAAAACGGCCGCAGCGTCACTTGAGCCACCCCCCATTCCGGCAGCCACGGGGATGTGCTTATCAATCGTAATGGTAACCCCTTCGTGAATGTTAAACCGGGTTTGGAGGGTCTTGGCCGCCTGGTACGCGAGGTTATGGTAATCCCGCGGCAGGTAGCTTGTATCTGTTTGGACAGTAATTTTCATCGTGTCCGGGATAGTTTCAAGGTGGATGTAATCGGCCAGGTCGATGGCGGTCATAACCATGTCCCATTCGGGGGCACCGTCCTGGTGGCGAAACGGGGTGTCAAGGATTAGGTTTACCTTGGCGGGGGCTTTCGCGGTTAGTTCCATCTTGTCACCATCTTTCCGTTCATTTTTCTTTCATCATTATACTGGTTATCAAAATATGAAACAAGCAACCGTGAAACGGAAGAAAAAGTTGTTGACGCACGGAAGGGGCGATGATAATCTAAGCATTGTTCTAAATAGTATTTATTACTATTTACATTACTATTAACAGGAGGACAGTGAATGATGAAATGGCATCACTGGTGGGCTACCCTGGTGACACTCCTTGCATTAGGAGTTACCTGGGGCGGCTCCCCACAGCGAGCAGTTGCGGCGTCAACGCACCGCCTTCAGGTTGTGACAACCTTTTATCCGGTTTACGACTTTACAAAGGCGGTCGTGGGAAACCGGGCGGATGTGTCCGTCTTAATTCCTGCGGGGACGGAGCCCCACGACTTTGAACCAACTGCCCGGGAGGTTGCCCGGATGTCGCGGGCGGACATGGTGATTTATACGACCAAGTACATGGCAACGTGGATGGACGCTCTCAAACCAAGCTTGCAGGATGATCATACGACGCTGGTTGCGGCCGGAAAGGGAATTCCACTAATTAGTACGCGTGATGAGATGAACGCCCAGGACGCCTTACTGGTGCAGGAACACCGGCAGGAGGCGGGCTACTTTGGCGGCGGCGGAGCGAAGGATCCCCATGTTTGGCTTGATCCCGTTAATGCAGTTACGATGGTCCGAAACATTGAGCGGGCGGTGTGCCGGAAGGACCCCCGCAACGCTGCCTATTACCGGCAAAACGCCCGGCGATATATCGGGCAACTGCAGGAGCTTAACCGGGAATATCAGCGGGCGTTTGCGGGCTGCCATTCGCGGACGTTTATTACCCAGCACGCGGCGTTTGGGTACCTCGCGCGGCGGTATGGGTTACACCAGATTACCATTGCAGGAATTTCTGATAACGAGGAACCCAGTCCGCAACGGTTGGCACTTTTGCACCAGTACATTCGGCGGACACACACGCCGGTTCTTTTTGCTGAGGCGGATGCGTCCCAGCAAATTGCGCGGACGTTGGCCCATGATACGCAGGTGCGGGTGCGCCCGCTCAATCCGCTCGAAAGCTTAACAACAACGGAGATGCGGCACGGTGCGAACTATTTAACGGTCATGAGAGCCAATCTGCAGGAACTGAAGCACGCGATTCACTAGGAGGAAAGAATGAATTACATTGAAGTGCACGATTTATCCTTTATTTACGAAGAGCATCCCGTCCTGCAACACGTTAGTATGGCGGTTCAGGACGGCGAGTTTGTTGTTTTGGCCGGAGAAAACGGGGCGGCTAAGTCGACGTTACTGCGGACTATTCTGGGGGAAGCTAAGCCGGCGCACGGAACAGCCCGAATGGCCGTACGTAATTGCCACGGTCATCCTTTGAAAGTGGGGTATCTTCCCCAGCAGATTGCGGCGTTTAACGCTGGGTTTCCGTCGACTGTTTACGAACTGGTCGCTTCCGGGCGCTTTCAGCGGGGGCGGTGGTTCCGCCCGCTCCGGGAGCACGACCGGCAACATATCCAAAAGGCGCTGACCGCCGTTGGAATGTGGGAGTGGCGCAAACACCGGATTGGGGAGCTATCCGGGGGACAAAAACAACGGGTGTGCCTGGCTCGCATCTTTGCGGCGGATCCGGATTTGTTTATTTTGGATGAACCCACAACGGGAATGGACATTGAAACCCGGGCGCAGTTCTATCAGCTATTGCGGCATGAGGTCCACGCGCACGGGAAGAGTATTTTAATGGTGTCACATGACAACGATAACGTAATGGACTTTGCTGACCGGCAGGTCCGGTTAGTAAGAATGGAGGGAACCCAATGGCGATGTTTTTCTATGGCTTCATGCAACGCGCACTAATTACCGCGGTTTTAATGGCGGTGTTGGCACCGTTACTCGGATTATTTTTGATTTTACGCCGGCAGTCCCTGATGGCTGATACCCTCTCCCACGTTTCGTTGGCGGGAGTGGCGCTTGGGTTGTTCGTTAACCTAAACCCCACGGTAACGACGTTGGTGGTGGTGATTCTGGCCACCATCCTAATCGAGTACATTACCCGGGCATACCAGACGTACGCTGAAGTGGCGATTGCAATCATTATGGCGGCGGGGTTAGCGGTTGCGTTAACCCTAATGAGCCTGGATCGGGGAACGTCCGCAATGAGCGTTGACCAGTACTTATTCGGGTCGATTGTTGCGATTAGTAACCAGCAGGTCCTTTTATTGGTGGTACTGACGGTAATTGTGGTCGGTGCGTACGTTCTTTTCCACCGGCCAATGTACGTGCTGACGTTTAGCCCGGCAACGGCCCAGGCGGAGGGGTTACCCGTCCAGTTCATGTCGCTGGTTTTCAACGCGTTAACGGGGGTGACGATTGCGGTCATCATGCCGATCGCGGGGGCGTTATTGGTCTCAGCGGTGATGATTCTGCCAGCGGCGATTGCGATGCGCGTTGCCCGGCGGTTTAACACCGTGGTTCTTGCCGGGATTGGCATTGGAATGGTTGGAACGGTTGGCGGACTGGTATGTTCGTACGATTTTAATACGCCACCGGGGGCGGCCATTACCCTGCTGTTAGTGGCTATCTTTCTGCTCTGTCTTGGAGGCCGGGGAATATGGCGGCGGCTTCGTGGTCGGCGGCTAATGTTTCCGGATAAAAATTGTGATTCTTAATCTCTTTTGGCGACAAAGACGAACTTTTTTATAAAAAACAGGGGTAAAGGGTTGTAAATTCGCCGGGGTTCCATATAATTTAGTTATGCAAATCACGGACTTCATTCATTATTTTTTATTAGAAACGGAGGAATTGTGGTGAAGGTACGGCGCAGTGAGCGGCTGATTGACATGACTAATTACCTGTTATCCCGGCCGCATAAGCTTATTTCATTAACGTTCTTTGCTGACCGGTACGAGTCGGCGAAGTCATCAATTAGTGAGGATTTGACCATTGTAAAGCGAACGTTCGCTCAGTGGGGCATTGGGGTAATCGAAACGATCCCCGGTGCTGCTGGTGGGGTGATTTTTACCCCGTCCATTAGTGAGCAGGAGGCCCGGACGTTCATCGCTGAGATGACGGACCGGCTTTCAGAGGAAAGTCGCCTGCTTCCAGGAGGATACGTTTACCTGTCTGACTTATTAGGACAACCTGAAGTCCTGCAGCGGGTTGGGCGGTTGATTGCCCGGCAGTACATTGACAAGAAGGTCGATGCGGTGATGACCGTTGCAACCAAGGGGGTGCCGATTGCGCAGAGTGCGTCCCGGTACCTGGACGTTCCGTTTGTAATTGTGCGGCGGGACTCCAAGATTACTGAGGGGGCAACTGTCTCGGTCAACTACGTTTCGGGTTCAAGCAAACGGGTTGAAAAGATGGAGCTGTCCAAGCGGAGCCTGCAGGAAGGTGCCCACGTTCTGGTGGTTGATGACTTCATGAAGGGTGGCGGCACCGTCAACGGAATGAAGAGCATGATCGAGGAATTTAACGCCAGCCTTGTTGGGATTACGGTCTTCGCGGAAGCCGCCTTTGATGGGCAGCGGATGGTTGACGATTACACCTCGTTGTTGAAGGTTGATAAGGTGAACACGCTGGATAAGAAGATCCACGTTAGCGCGGGAAACTACCTCGAACAGGTTTTTGGTTAGAACAAGAACAATAAAATAGTAAACCGGGAACGCGATGTCAAATCACGTCCCCGGTTTTGTATTATGTTGCGTTAACTATTGGGCGCCATAAACGGCCGGGGCGGCATGCCCCGTTCCGAGCCCCTGATCAGCCGCCTGGGAGTCGTAGGTGTTTGTTTCGGTGGAGCCACCGTACGGGGTCCCCGAATCCTTGATTTCCCGCTCGTACCCCTCTTCGGTAGAGGTTCCGGCAAGGGTCGTTCCGGTCTTTGCGTGCTTTAAGCCCAGTGCGGACCGGATGATGTTGGTAATCCGCTGCTTTTCGGAGTGGTCCGGCACCTCGTAATCCTCGCCGCCAATTACCTCGGTGTGGCCCTGAAGGTGGGTGGACTTCATGTGGTGGGTCGCTACCCGGTACTTCGAGCCAAGAATCAGCAGGTCGTCGAAGGTGAGGTCGGTTCGCATTTGCTTGGAGACCGTCTTCATGAAGTTCTGGTTAATCAGGCTGGTAAGGTCCGATCCCTTAAAGGCAAGCTTCATCAGGACTTGCCGTTGTCGGTCCTGGCGGCCGTAATCACCAAGCGGATCCTGGTGCCGCATCCGGACGTAGGCCAGGGTCTTCTTCGCGTTCATGTGGATCTTTTTGCCCTTGGTGAAGTGGTACCCGCCGTAGCTAAAGGTCAACGTTGGCTTGACCGTTACCCCCCCAACGGCTTTAATTAGGCTTTCCAGCCCACCCATGTTGATGGTGGCGTAGAAGTCAATCGGGATGTTGAGGTAACGTTGGACGGTTTTAACCGCCGTGTACGAACTCCCGTACTGGTAGGCGGCGTTAATCTTGCTTGGGTAGTCGTCCTCGTGCTTGTAGATGGCCACCAGTGTATCCCGGGGGATGCTGACCAGCGTCATCGTTTTTTTCTTGGGGTTCATTACGCACACGATCATCGTGTCGGTTCGGCCCTTAAAGTCCCGGCCGAGCGCCCCGGTATCCGTTCCCATCAGCAGGACGGAGACGGGCTTTCCCTCCTTCAGCATCTTAGAAACGTTGCGCTCCTTTCGCATGCCCGTTGCCTGAAACATCAGGTTGGATTCCTGATGGGCGTATTCAAACCGGTTGTAAAAGAAGAAGCACCCGTAAGCAAGGGCAATTACCGCTGCAAGTAGTGCCCAGAAAAACCGCCGGCGCCGCTTTTCCTGCCGGTCGCTGGTTGCGCCGGTTGCTGTTCGCCGACTCCGCCGGTGTTGGGATGGAAGGGCGTCGCCGACGTACCCCTTTTCCTCTTCTTCGGGGGTTAGGGGATACGGGTCCCTGGATTCGTTTGCATCGTAGTAACCGTGTTGCCCGTCGTCCTCAAACGGGTAGCCAATCCGCCGGCGCCGTTGCTGGTGGGGGTTAAATTCAGAATCATTATGTTGTGTTCGCCGTGAGGCCATTAAAACTTCCTCCAATTCGTCGGGAGTTGATAGCGCCAGTGGCTATCAGACATCATGATAAACAAAGCGGAGGCTGTGCGTAGCGCAATCTCCGCTTTGTTGTGGAGACCCAACCGGCCCCTTAATTACAAAGTTATGGGTAGACATTATCTACTATGTCCCATAATAAAACTGAAAATGAGGATAAGCAATACAATCGTTGTTAAGACAACGTAAAGCATATCCTTTTCCTTAATAAAGGAATAGATAGAAACGGCCACCCGCAAAACCGGCGTTAGCAGGAGGAGAAACAACCCGCCCATCATGATGGCAGCCGGCTTCAAAGCGCAGATGCCGGTCACAATTCCCGTGAGGGTTGTGGGGAAGAAGTCTTTTGTTGCGTACCCGCCACCGTGGCGGATGAACAGGAGCAGCAGTCCGATTAGCATGACAATCGCCGCAAAGATTACCCCAATCCGCATGATGTGCCCGATTAACAGGGCCACGTCCTGTTCCTTGTCAATACCTTTTTGACCGTGTTTAAGTTTAACTTGTTGTTTTTTCTCGTTCATTTCAATCACCCAATGTTAATTCCAAATGCTTTCAGGGCCATTTGTAATCCGAGGTACAGGAAGACCGGAACGAAAATCATCCGCAGCACCCGTGTCGGCAGCTTCTGCATGATCCGGCTTCCAAGCAAGGAACCCACGAGGATTCCCAGTGCCAGGGGAACGGCAATTTCCGGCCGGATAGCCCCGCTAAAGAAGTAGACCGTTGCCGAAGCGGCGGCCGTCACTCCCATCATCAGGTTACTGGTTGCACTGGACGGTTTCAGGGGCATCTTCATGGCGTTATCAAGGGCCATGACCTTAAAGGCCCCCGAACCAATCCCCAGCATCCCGGAAGCAAGGCCAGCGCCAAACATAATGGCTAACCCACCAGGAATGTTTTGGACGTCGTAGTTCACTTCCTCGTGCGTGCTCTTATCGTAGTACGAACTGTTGAGTTTAAACCGTACGGCCCATTTGTCCGGCTTTGCCCGGTGAAGAACTTCTTCGCCAGCCATTAGCTTTCGCACCATGTTAAATGAGGCGAAGAGCAGAAGGCACCCGAACAGGAAGTACAGAATCTTACCGTTCATTGACCCGGTTAAGAGGGCCCCGATGACAGCTCCACTGGCCGTGGCCACTTCCAAAAACATGGCAACCCGAAGATTAATAAGGTCGTCCTTGAGGAAGGCGATGGTCGAACCAGAGCTGGTGGCAATCACCGCGATGATACTTGCTCCGATGGCGTATTTAATGTTGAGACCGAATAGGAGGGTGACGATTGGGGTAACAATCATCCCGCCCCCAATTCCAAGAATTGCGCCGAGTGTTCCGGCAAGAAACCCGACAAAGAGCATGATCGCTGCTGTTGTAATCATACGTAACGCTCCTTTTTTCAAAATCACCCCCATTATACTCTTTTCATAGGTGGCGGTAGGTTAAGTTTTGGTTCTGTTGCGGGCTGGTGCGGGAAATATGGTATATTGAAAGCAAACTGAAATATGATTTAGAACGGGTGAGGAGTTAATGTATACGTGTGAACGCTGCGGCCACCAGCTTGAGGGAAACCAGGAGCGGTGTGCCTTTTGCGGTGCCCGCCAGCAACGGGATAATGCTGCGGGCGAAAAGAAAAAGTGTAAGAAATGTCACCGTGATATTCCGGTGAACGCTAACTTTTGTCCGTACTGTGGGGCGGACCAGGCGTACCTTGATCCCAACGAGCTCCACCAGGAAGAAGCACCGGGTTCCCAGGGAAAACCGCAGGGTGACCGGCCAGTACGGGTAACAACAATTGATAATGAAGAGGACCTGCAGCGGTTCTTGATGGCAATGCAACAGCAGATGCAGCAGGAGCAGCAGCGGGTGCCGCACCTGCCAGCGAATGAATCTCCCGAACCGGGAATCATTCCCTCAACGAAGTTAATGCTCCGGGACACGTTTGTTTTAGGAAAACGGACGGGCCGGGCCGACTTCTGGTGGGGAACGCTGGGGTTAGTTCTTCTGCTGACCTGCTACACGCTAGTCATCGGGCTCGGAGTTCAACTATTTGTCGGCCTGGGGATTAGTAAAAACCTTGCGATTCAGGTGGGTCTTTCCGTTGCAATGGTCGGGGCAACGGCGGCCGTAATTTGTAACTTGACGGCGCAGGTCCGGCGGTTCCATGACGCTGAGTTACCCGCATTCCTCTTCCTTTTCATTATTCTCTTGGGGGACATTCCGCTGCTTCTCTTGTGTATGAAGGGACAGGCGATTACCAGTGACCGGTACACCTTCCAGGCTCCCCGGGAGCGAATGATGGCGTTCGAGCAGCATTTCCAGCAGCACCAGCAGGAAGCCGAGCGGGAAGAGGAACGGGATGAAGCGGAAAACCGGGCCCGGAATGCAGGTAAGCAGCACGATGAGCACCATGACGATCAGGATAATTAAGTTAAGGATTGTATTTGCGCGTTAAGTTTGGTATCGTAACACTATCGAACAGAGGTTGCGGTAATCAATAGTAACCTGGCTGAGACGGGGAAACGTTGTTGAAACCAGGCGAAAGGGTGCACCGCCGAAGTCTTACCTGGTTTCTCCTAGGTGGGGCTGGGCGTCAGGTTAAGAGCCGGACGACTGTCGCGGGTGACCGCGGAGCGCTATCGATATCCATGAATCAGAGATAACTGTGAAATGAATGGGGCGTGGTTCGAGACCGCGCCCCTTTTGGTGTTGATTAGTGTTTGCCTCAATATATTACTGAGGAGGACGAACCCATGAAGAAGGATTCGCGTGAGTATTCACTAAAACGGGACCTAAAGACCCGACACCTTTCGATGATTGCCCTTGGCGGTAGTATCGGAACCGGGCTGTTTGTTGCATCGGGGTCCGCTATTTCTACGGCCGGCCCTGGCGGCGGGCTGATTGCCTACATCGCCATTGGGGTGATGGTGTACTTCCTAATGACGTCGCTGGGGGAAATGGCAACGTATATGCCGGTTTCAGGATCGTTTGCCACGTATACCAAAAAGTTTGTTGACCCGGCACTCGGGTTTGCGATGGGGTGGAACTACTGGTTTAATTGGGCGATTACCATTGCGGTTGATGTCTCAACGGCGGCGTTGGTGCTGCAGTTCTGGTTCCCGCACGTTCCTAACTGGATTTTTAGTCTCGGTGCGTTAAGCCTGGTCTTCTTGATCAACTTCTTATCCGTTAAGTCGTACGGGGAGACGGAATACTGGCTGTCCCTGGTAAAGATTATTACCGTTATTGTCTTCTTGGTGGTTGGGTTCCTAACCATCTTGGGAATTATGGGCGGGGGTCACGCCCTTGGCCTGCGCAACTTTACCTATAAGCAGGCCCCGTTTGTTGGGGGAATTCCGGCAATCCTGAACGTCTTCATGGTGGCCGGCTTCTCCTTCCAGGGAACGGAATTGGTTGGGGTCACGGCCGGTGAATCGGCTACCCCGGAAAAGAGCGTGCCGGCGGCCATCAAGCAGGTTTTCTGGCGGATTCTATTGTTCTATATTTTGTCGATTTTCGTGATTGCCTGCATTATCCCGTACACTAGTCCGGATTTACTGGGTTCATCGGCTAAGGATATTGCCATCAGTCCGTTTACGCTGGTCTTTAAGCGGGTCGGCTTGGCTTCGGCGGCTTCCGTGATGAACGCGGTCATTCTTACGGCGGTTCTGTCGTCGGCTAATTCAGGGATGTACGCATCAACCCGGATGTTAATGGCGATGGGACAGGACGGCGACGCCCCGCGGATTTTTGGGAAAGTCAATCAGCGCGGGATTCCGCTGCCGGCCTTGTTAGTAACGACCCTGGTTGGGTTGGCAACGTTCCTGACAAGTATCTTTGGACAGCGCGTTTACATCTTCCTGGTTGCCGCGAGCGGATTAACCGGGTTTATTGCGTGGGTCGGAATCGCGATTTCGCACTACCGGTTCCGGCGGGCGTACGTTGCCCAGGGGAAGGACCTCAACGCCCTGGAGTACAAGGCTAAGTGGTTCCCGTTTGGACCAATCATGGCATTTGCAATGTGTATCCTGGTAATCGTCGGGCAAAACATTAAGGCGTTTACGCACCTTGATTGGTACCAGATTTTGATTACGTACATGTCAGTCCCATTGTTCTTTGGGCTGTTCTTCTACTACAAGTTTAAGCACCACACGAAGTTAATTCCGCTTAAGGAAGTGGACCTAACAACGACCCGGGTAACGGGGAAGGAACGGGTTGACAAGTAGTTGGAGCGGATTATACTAAAATCAAAGATAAAGCGTTAAACATCATGATTCGCCATAAGTAGGCTTTCAGAGACGGGGAGATGGTGGGAACCCCGAGCCGAAACTCCAGCGGATCGAGTATGGGCGGGTAATGCCGCACGGGAGACCGTTACCTCAATTGAGTGCGCAGAGAATGCGAACTTGGGTGGTACCGCGAAACGGAGTCCGTTCGTCCCATGGGATGACGGGCTCCGTTTATTTTTTTTCAAGGAGGAAGACCATGTTAGACGTTAAGGATATTCGGAAGAACCCGGATGAATACAAGCAGCGGTTGGCTGCCCGGGGAGTGACGGCAGAACAGATTGACCGGTTAATTGCGGCGGATGCTAAGCGCCGGGAGCTTTTGCAGCAGAGTGAGGAGCTTAAGAAGGAGCGAAATGATGTTTCAGCAGCGATTGCTCAAGCTAAGCGGAATAAGGAAGATGCCACGGACGCAATCACCCGGATGCGGGCCGTTGGGCAGCAGATTAAGCAGCTGGATGAGGAACTGGTGACGGTTCAGGAGCAGGTTAAGGACATGGCTTCGCGACTGCCAAACCTGCCGAACCCAACCATTCCAATGAGCATGAATGAGGAAGACGCCGTTGAAATTAAAAAGGTAGGGACCCCGCGGGAGTTTACTTTTGAACCTAAGGCCCACTGGGACATCGGCGAAGACCTCGACATTCTTGATTTTGAGCGGGGTGCCAAGGTTGCGGGTGCCCGGTTTGTATACTACAAGGGCTTAGGTGCGAAGTTAGAGCGGGCCGTGTACAACTTCATGCTGGATGAGCATGAAAAGGAAGGCTACACGGAAATGATTCCGCCGTACATCGTCAATGCCGCTTCAATGTACGGAACCAGTCAGTTCCCGAAGTTCAAGGAGGACGTTTATCAGGTAAACGGTGAGGACATGACGCTGATTCCAACGGCCGAGGTGCCGCTTACCAACTATTACCGCGATGAAGTCATTCCGCGTGAGCAGTTACCGGTTTACGAAACGGCGCTGACACCGTGTTTCCGGTCAGAAGCCGGGAGTGCTGGCCGGGATACCCGGGGATTAATTCGGATGCACCAGTTCAATAAGGTGGAAATGGTGAAGTTCTGTACCCCGGAAACGTCGTACGATGAATTAGAAAAGATGACGAAGAACGCCGGCAATATTCTGGACAAGCTCGGGTTGCCGTACCACATTATTACGCTGACTTCCGGTGACATGAGCTTTAGTGCGGCCATGACCCACGACCTTGAAGTGTGGATGCCGGCACAGAATAAGTACCGGGAAATTTCGAGTTGCTCAAACTGCGAGGACTTCCAGGCACGGCGGGCACACATCCAGTACCGGGATGAAAACGGCAAGCTCCACTTTGTCCACACGTTGAACGGTTCTGGGTTGGCGGTTGGCCGGACGGTGGCGGCCATCCTTGAAAATTACCAGAACGAAGACGGAACGGTTACCATTCCGGAAGTTCTGCGGCCGTATATGCACGGCGTTGACAAGATTACGAAGTAGCGGGGAATTTGAACCACAGGGTTAAGTGAAGCACGAAAGCCTTAAACTTATGGTTTGTACTTTGTTCACTCTCCTGTTTCTACTACATTTCTTTTTGACGTTTTATCATCTGGTTATTAGGCCGCGGGGAATTGTTCCCCGGGGCCTTTTATGGTATCTTGGCGGTAAAAAAGAGGGGTAAAGATGACAAAGTTTTATTTTCTCCGTCACGGGCGCACGGTGTATAACGAAGAGCTGCGGATTCAGGGTGCGCGGGCTGATTCACCGTTGTTAGAGCAGAGCGTCCGGGATGCCCGGTTGGCAGGAAAGTATCTCCAGGACGTTCCGTTTGAGGCGGTCTATGCCAGTCCCCTTGAGCGCACTCAGCGGACTGCCCGGCTGGCATGTGCGGCAGCGGGAATTACGCTTCAGCCGCAGTTAGTTGACGATTGGCGGGAGTTTGATTTTGGGAAATGGGATGGCGTTTTGGAAGATGAGGTCGCAGACCGACCGGAGTTTGATGCGCTGGTTAACCATCCCAGCCGGTTTGATGGGACGGCGTTAGGGGCGGAGTCGTACGCGCAGTTTATTGAGCGAATTAAGCGCCCGTTACGGCCGGTTTACCAGCAACACCCTAATGGCAACGTGCTGGTGGTGGCCCATGCGATGGTAATTTCGTACTTATTACAGACAATTCGGGGATTAAGCGTGGATGAAGTTCGTCCGGCGGGACTGGTGGCGAATACGAGTATCTCGGTTCTCGAAACGCAGGGCGGTCAAGCGTATACCGTTCCGGTGTGGAACAATACTGAGTTCTTAAAATAGGAGTTGACGCTGTTTGGTTGAACTGGTATATTAATAACCGTTGCCGGTGAGCAACCGTTATTGAGAATTAGGGCTTGACGCACAGGTTCTTTTCTCGCTATAATAGGTTAGTCGCTTGGGCGGCGGTAGATCTTTGAAAACTGAACACAGTATCGACGAATTAAATGTGTA
>DGYFJ06202__coassemble_963_pt1 | contig 43455 bp, 43 predicted proteins | sample DGYFJ06202__metabat2_low_PE_017 | metagenome-assembled genome bin DGYFJ06202
ATCTCGTTGATATAGTTTAACATTTAACCATATCAACAGGATTTAGTGTAGAGCCCCTATAATAAACAAAACCCCAAAGAAGGCGCCAAAAGTCCTCCTTTGAGGTTTTAATCGAATTCAACTATTCAGCTGTTTCTAGCCGGCAATGAAGGCGTTAATGGCACTCTCAAACTCGTCCCGTTTCTCCAGTGCCCGCGCCTGCGTGTCCGCCTGCGTCCCAATGTAGAACTTGATCTTCGGTTCCGTTCCGGACGGCCGCACCGCAATCCACGTTTCATCCTCCAGATAGTACTTCAATACGTTGGACTTCGGCAGATCAATGTTTTCAACCCGGCCATCGGCGTACTTCTTGGTCCCGGCCTGGATGTCTTCGACGGCCTCGACCTTCACCCCGGCAAAGTCAACCGGACTTTCTTCCCGGAACTTCGTCATCAGGTTCTTAATTTCTGCGGCACCCTCAATTCCGTCAAACGTCTTGGCAATCGTCTTTTCAGCGAAGTATCCGTACTCAGCGAAGAGCTCCTGCAAGCCGTCGTAGAGGTTCTTGCCCTCCTTCTTGTAGTGGGCCGCCACCTCCGCCAGCATGACCAGCGACTGGATGGCATCCTTGTCCCGGACGAACGGCCGCTCGAGGTAACCATAGCTTTCCTCGAACCCGAACATGAACGTGTGGTCGTGGTGCAGCTCAAAGTTGTGGATCTGTTCGGCAATGAACTTAAACCCGGTCAGTACGTTAACCATACCGACCCCGTAGTTGGCCGCTACCTTCGTCGCGAACTCACTGGAAACCACTGACTTTACGGCCACTGCGTTGGCTGGCAGCGTGCCGGCATTCTTGCGGGCCTTTAAGATGTAGTTCAGCATAACCGCCGCAATCTGGTTCCCCGTCAGCAGCTGATACTCGCCGTTCGGCTGCCGAACCGCCGCGCCAAGCCGGTCAGCGTCCGGGTCGACCCCGATTAACAGGTCAGCCTGCTCCTTCTTGCCCAGTTCAATGGCCAGGTTAAAGGCCTCCGGGTCCTCCGGGTTGGGTTTAACCACCGTCGGGAAGTCCCCGTCCGTCTGGGCCTGTTGCGGCACCATCGTGAAGTTTTCAAAGCCGGCCTGACGGAGCGCCTTTTCCCCAATCATGGCACCCGTCCCGTGGAGTGGCGTGAAGATGAGCTTCATCGTCTTGCCCTCCTCGGCAACCAGTTCCGGATCAATCGTGACCTGCTTAACCTCTGCCAGGTAGGCCTGGTCAACCTCATCGCCAATCACCTTCAGCACGCCATCCTCAATCAGGGCGTCCTGTTCAGCCAGTTTGATGGCGAACAGATCCGTCACCTCACGGATGTACCTGGTAATCATGTCTGATTCCTTTGGCGGCATCTGGGCGCCATCCTCACCGTAAATCTTGTACCCGTTGTACTGCTTCGGGTTGTGGCTGGCCGTAATCATAATGCCGGCGTACGTGTGAAGGTGCCGGACAGTAAACGACAGTTCCGGGGTCGGCCGGAGACTCTCGAACACGTACGTTGGAATCCCGTGAGCGCCGAGCACCCGCGCAGATTCAAACGCAAACTCCTGGGAATGGTGGCGGGAATCGTAGCTGATTGCCACCCCGCGTTGCTTGGTTTCCTCATCTAAGGTATCCATGAAGGTCGCTAATCCTTCCGTGGCCTGCCGCACAGTGTACACGTTCATCCGGTTAATCCCCACGCCGAGGACCCCACGCATGCCAGCCGTCCCAAACTCTAACGGGGCGTAGAAGGCATCTTCTAACGCTTCATCGTTACCCTTCATCTGATCCAACTCCTGCCGTAAATCAGGCACGAGCGTTTGGTTATTCCATTCTTCGTATGTTTCTTTCCAACTCATAGATCTCAGCTCCTCGCTTTCAAATCATACTGGTGTACGATTCATCGCCCCTATTTTACCACAGTTAAGCGGATACACAATCGTTTAGTAAAAAATTAGTTAACGACGAGCTGTCGTTAACTAATTAATTTCATGCTAATTCAGTTCTTGCAGGTAGCTGAAAACCTCCTGGCCGGCAATCCCACCGTCGCCAACCGCCGTGGTAATCTGCTGCAGCTGGTGCTGGCGCACATCACCAATCGCAAAAATCCCCGGTACCTTCGTCCGCATCCGGCTGTCAGTCACCATCCAACCGTGCTCATCGGTAATGCCAAGGTCCTTGAACGGGGCGGTCATCGGCACGTTGCCGACGTAGATGAAGACGCCCGCCGTTGGGACCTCCTCCTCCGCGCCGGTTTGGTTATTCTTCACCGTGACACTGGTAACCTTCTGATCGTCACCATTAATGGCAATCACGTTGGAATTCCACGTAAAGTCAATCTTGTCGTTCTTGAAAGCCCGCTCCTGCGCCACCTTCTGCGCCCGCAGTTGGTCACGCCGGTGAACGATGTTAACGTGCTTGACCATCTGTGTCAGGTAAATTGACTCCTCAACGGCGGAATCACCACCCCCGATGACGGTTACGTCCCGATCGCGGAAGAAGGCCCCGTCACAAACGGCACAGTAGGAAACTCCCCGGCCGCTGTACTTTTCTTCACCAGGAACGCCCAGTTTCCGGTTTTCGGACCCGGTAGCAACAATCACGGCCTTGGCCCGGTACTCCCCGTCGTCCGTTACAACAATCCGGTCAGTCCCGTCCAGTTTAACCGCCGTTACCGTTCCGTACGCGTATTCCGCCCCAAATTGGGTAGCACTCTGGTACATTTCTTCGGCCAAATCTGGTCCCAGGATAGACTTAAAGCCCGGGTAATTTTCAACGGCGGCGGTATTATTCATCTGGCCACCGTATGCTCCCCGATCAAGCATTAAAACCTTTAAATTTGCGCGTGATGCGTACAGGGCAGCGGTCATCCCACCTGGGCCAGCGCCAATAATTACAACGTCATATTCCTTAGTCACTACGAACCCCTCCTCATTACCTGTTAAGTCGCTTATTTATTATACGGGCTAGGTTTACTTTTAGGAAGCCCTTTGCTCACCCTGGTCAAGGTACCAGGGATTGTCTGAATTGCGCCACCGCCGGTAAACGATTAACACTAGCGCCCCTACAAAGAGGAGCACTGACAACCACTGGGATACCCGGATGGGGCCTAACATTAGGCTATCCGTGCGCAGTCCTTCAATAAAGAACCGGCCAAACGCGTACCACATCACGTAGCTTAAGACGACCTCGCCGCACTTAAAAAGATGTTTGCGGTGCCGCAGGGAAATCAACACGATGAATCCTAAAACATCCCACACCGATTCGTACAGAAAGGTGGGCTGGTAGTACACCCCATGAATACACATCTGACTCACGATGAAGTGCGGCAGGTGCAGGGTGTTTTGTAAAAACGCTAAGGTAGTGGCATACCCGTGGGCCTCCTGGTTCATGAAATTACCCCAGCGACCAATTCCCTGCGCCAGGATGACGGTCGGGGCCACCACATCCAGCAGCAGCCAGAAGTTAATGTGTCGCCGGTGACAGAGCACCACTAACGTAATAAGCGCCCCGATTAGCCCGCCATAGATTGCAATTCCGCCGTCCCAGATACACGGAATCATCGCCGGATTCTGGGAGTAATACTTCCACTGGAAAATTACGTAATACGCCCGGGCGCACACCAAGGCAACCGGAAGGGCCCACAACAGGCAGTCGTAGATATCGTCCTCCGCAATCCCCCGGCGCCGGCCTTCCCGCACCGACAGAAAGACCGCCAACAGAACCGCAGACGCGATGATAATCCCGTACCAGCGGATCCGAAACGGTCCGAACTGAACAGCGTTCGGGTTTAGTGCAGCTAACATTCTCTCCATCTCTCTTCTATAAAGCTAGTTGTCCTGATTCTCAGCCGCCGTATTCTGCGCGATTAATTCCCGCAGGTTTCGTTCAAACGTCTTACTGGAATCATAGCCCATCATTTTAGCGCGGTAATTCATCGCCGCCGTTTCAATGATGATCCCCACGTTCCGCCCAATCTTAACCGGAATGGTAATCTGTGGGATTTCCACTTCAAAAATCGGCACCATCTTTTCGCCGGTGCCCAACCGGTCATACTGCTGGTCCTTGGACCAGTTTTCCAGGTGGACGATTAGTGAAATATCCGTGGACTGCCGCACTGCGCCGGCCCCAAACAAGTTCATCACGTCGATAATCCCGATTCCCCGGATTTCGAGGAGGTGCTGGAGAACCTTCGGCGCCTCCCCGATGATTGTCTGTTCGTCCTGCTGGTGCACGTCGACGCGGTCATCGGCAATCAGCCGGTGGCCCCGCTTGATTAGTTCGAGGGCGGTTTCAGATTTTCCAATTCCCGAATCACCCGTGATAAGCACCCCCAGACCGTAAATATCCATTAACACCCCGTGCATTGACTTCCGTTCGGCCAGACAGCCTTCGAGGTAGTTGGACATTTTCGATGATACCCGGGACGTTCCCAGTTTGGTCCGCAGGATTGGAATCTGGTGCCGCCGAGCCGTATCCTCCAGCTCCGCGGGCACCGGCAGCATCCGGGAAACGACGAAGCACGGCGTGTGGGGGCCACACAACCGCTCGATATCACGCGCCCGCTCGGATGCTGGTTTCTTTTGCACGTAGGAAATTTCCTTCATTCCTAGGAGTTGAATCCGCTCCTCCGGATAGTAGTCGAAGTAGCCGGTCAGTTCGAGCCCTGGCCGGGAAATATCGCTTGTTGTGACAAAGCGCTCCTTCAAGAACTTTTTGCCATAGTACACAATGAGGTTGTTTGCTTCAACAAGTTCCGCAACACTTACCTGGTCCATTGGTTTGCCTCCCTACAAGTTAACGGATCCTTCCTCTCAAATACCGTTATCCTAATCATAACAAAAAGCGGAATTTAGAACATCCCCAAACTAGGCGTTCACCCCAAGCAACTGTTCAAGGGTGGTAAGCCGCTTCTCAAAAACGGCAAACGCTCGCTCCAGGTAGGCCGGCTGGGTCATGTCGACCCCCGCCCGCCGCATTACGTTCAGTGGGTAATCGCTACTCCCGGCCTTGAGGTAGTCCAGGTACGCGGCGGTGTGCTGCGGATCATCGTCCAGAATGTTTTGGGCTAACGTGGTGGCCGCCGCAAACCCGGTAGCGTACTGGTACACGTAAAAGTCGTAGTAGAAGTGCGGAATCCGCGCCCACTCGTAGGCAATCTGCGGGTCGTTTTCGACGGCATCCCCGTAGTACTTTTGGTTCAGCTGGCCGTAGTATTCAGCCATCCGTTGCGCGGTGAGGGGCTGACCGGCCGCATCCTGTTCGTGCAGCCACTGTTCAAACTGGGCGAACTGGGTTTGCCGAAAGACCGTCCCCTTAAATCCGTCCAGGTAGTGGTTGAAGACATACGCCCGCACGGCCGGATCCTTCTGGGTCTTCAGCAGGTACTGGGTCAGCAGGTTTTCGTTGGTCGTCGAAGCAATTTCGGCCACAAAAATAGCGTAGTCGCCGTACTGGTACGGCTGGGTATGGGTCGTGTAGTAGCTGTGCATGCTGTGGCCCATCTCATGTACCAGCGTAAAGAGGTTTTCTAACGTATCCTGCCAGTTTAACAGGATGTACGGTGCAGTATCATACGTCCCGCTGGAGTATGCGCCACTCCGCTTTCCTTTATTCTCCACCACGTCAATCCAGCGCTGATCAAACGCTTCCTGAACGTGCTGGCAGTAGTCGTCGCCAAGGACAGCTAATGCCTTGAGGGCCATCTCCTTAGCCTCATCGTAAGTAAATTTCAGGGATGGTTCGCCCGTTAGCGGCACGTACATGTCATACATGTGAACGGGCCGATCCAGTACCCGCTTCCGCAACCGCACATACCGGTGCAACAGGTCCAGGTGGGCCGTCACCTGATCAACCAGCTGGTCGTATACACTAACCGGAATGTGGTTTTCTGCCAGGGCAGCCGTCCGGGCATCTGGATAGTGATGGACCTGCGCGGTATAGTTGTGCATCTGCACGTGGGTCGCCAGGGTCGTCGCAAACGTTGCCGCAAACTGCTTGTATACCCGGTAAAGCTGCGTAAACGCCTCTTTCCGCACCCGCGGGTCGGTCGCCTCTAACAGCTGGCCGTACACCCCATCTGACAGGTGCCGTTTTACCCCGTCCGCATCCGTCACCGTTCCCAGGTCAAGGTCGGAGTTACTTAACGTGCCAAAAATCCGTTCGGGACCGCCAAAAACGGACTGTGCCCCGGCTAAGAGGTGCTCCTGTTCCTCCGGTAGCACGTGGTCCCGCTCACTCGTCCACTGTTCCAGCAAGTGGCGGTACTCCTGCAAGCCCGGTTCATCCGCCAGCGCCTGCTCAAGCTGCTCATCCGTGAGCTGAACCAGTTCTGGTTGGAACCACGCCGTCTGCTGGGCCACCGTGGTCAACAGCTGCTCCGCTTGGGCAAACAGGCCCTGATACTGGGCGTTGGTGGTATCCTGATCATTTTTCATTTCAGCGTACACGTACAGCTTCTCCGCCTGGCGATTAAGTGCAAGGAGGGCCTGAAGAGCCTTCAGAAGAGCTTCACCGCCCTGCTTGAGGGTTCCCTGATACCGCTTAAACTCCCCAGCCTGCTGCTTAATTGCCGTAAGCGCCTGTTGGGCCTCATCATCCGTTGCGTAAATTAACGTTAAATCCCACTTTAATTCCGGGGCGACGTCCGCCCGCGAAGGTAACTCAACAACCATCAAACCACGTCCTTACTTTTTTGTTTTTATTCTACTGATTAACGGGTGGTTTGTACACCGGGAAAGTGCCAACACCAGACGCTGGTAGTCGGCACTGCTAACTCGCTGGTCCACCACAATCCCCGGCCATATTCGGGATTGGACCGGCAACCGTGCTCGTCCAAGCCACCTGAGAACCACCGCCACCCGCCATTCCAGTCCCCCGTGCTGGTACACCGGTGCAGCATAAGTTCGGCCAACCAAATCTCCCAGCATTGTCAGCGGGACACCCGCCCGGTAACACTGCTCCTGAAGATGCCGGAGCCACCATACCGGTTGCTGACACCGCCAGTTGAGTTGGCGCTGCTGGTGGGAAATTACGGCCGCTGAAATAGTTGGGACCGGGAGCGTCCGCGGGGTGCGCAAAAACGCAACAAACTCCTCCCACCGTGTGGTCCAAAACCACCGGACCCGAAGTGGCAAAAACGGTGCTTGCCACAGATCATATGCCACCCCCAACCGTTGTTGGGAAACATCGTAATACGTCAGGTGCCACCCCAGCTGGGGCCGCCACCGCAAAAACTGGGCCGTTTGCCGGGAGAGGGTCCGCTTGAGGGCGTACCGGGACCCCAGCAACCATAATACGGCTACGCCGGCTCGCCGGTACCCGTGCATCCTATGGCGGTACGTTGCTGCAGAAAGCGGCGCACACTGGTATTCCAGCGCCCACCGGCCCGCCAAAATATCCGGCCGTTGCCGACTAGTCGGCAGGGAACGTTCAAGGCCCGCAGAATACCCCGCTTGCCGTACTAAAGTAACCAGCTGCCGTTTACCAGTAGCATGCTGAGCCGTTTCTTTCGGGTCAACGTTAATTGCTGTGGATTCATGGGCAAAGTATGCCCGGTTAACCCTTCCCCGGCGAACGTGCACAACGGCCCCGCACTGCGGACACCAGTAAGTTTGATCCGGATGCGCTTGGACAGCCGCAACGAGTTGCCGGTGATCGTTATATGCCCAGTACATAAAACCGCCTCCTCACCATATAAATAGGTGGAAAGGCGGTTAATTTCGCGTTTTTTGTTAGTCGGCGGGAAAGTAATGCCGAATTAGCTGAAGAGCTGAATCCTGTAAGAGCAGTCGGCCACGTTCCCGAAGCATGGCCCCGGTCATCCGCACAGTCCGTTCCCCGTACTCAGTTAGCATTCCACGCAGGGTTGCCAATCCGGTCGTTCCTAAAACGTCATCATAAACGACCACGTCTAGGTAATACTGGTCATCCAGGGCATACAAGTGCGACACCACCGCACTTGCATCCACGGCCTGGGCAAGGGCTTGAAGTACTGCAAACGATGCGAAGGAATATACCAGATGATGCGGCTCATGGGTTAAGGAAGAAGGTTCGTCTTCCTCATCGGCCGCGATTGTGGTTCGGCGCACATCAGGGTGCTTAGTGGCATTCTCCTTATGAGGATCATCATTTGCTGCCATGGGCACCCCTAACAACGGCATATCTTTCGGTTTGCCATCCTCGTCAACGTCCACCTTGGTAATAAACAGTTCCAATCCGTGCCGGTTAGGCATAATCTGGAACGTAACCGCATCATCATCCTGAAATTCGTGGTTGGTGTCAACCTCAGCCAAAATCTGGTAGAAGAACCGTTCGACTTCCTTCTGGTTTCCCAAAAGGTCGAGCACGGTAACGTCATGCGCTTCGAGGTCGTCCATCCCCAAAAGCACCCGAATCGTCCGCTCATTGACCCGTTCGACTTCCATCTAACTCACCTTCCGTCCGCAATCTCCTTAATAACCATCATACCCGTTTTCGTGTCGGGGTGAAAGTCCCCCACTCAGTGCTAAAAAACGGGCAGACACGCATCACTGCATGTCCGCCCGTCATTCGAACGGTAGATCACCGCTGATCGACTAGTATTCTGCCAGTTCCTGAGCCTGCCGTAATTCAAGCGCCCGCACTTCCCGCGGCAGGAACCGCCGAATCTCATCCTCATTGTAGCCAACCTGGAGCCGCTTTTCGTCCATAATAATTGGCCGCCGCAGAAGCCCCGGATTCTTCTGAATCATATCGAACAACTCACCCATTGGAAGGTCGTCCAAATCAACGTGCAACTGCTTGTATGCCTTTGAACGGGTCGAAATAATTTCCTCCGTCCCGTCTTCAGTCATCTGAAGGATCTGCTTAATCTCATCAACAGTGAGCGGTTCTGAGAAGATGTTCCGTTCAGTGAACGGAATCTCATGTTCCTGTAACCAGGCCCGTGCTTTCCGACATGACGTACAACTTGGCGAAACATATAACGTTACCATACGACCGCTCCTTACTTTTCAAACCGTTATCCGTCATCGACTGTTTCTATTATAGTCCATTCTGGAAGCAACCGCACACTTTGTAACGAACTTATTACAAACTTAACCGTTATTTTTTCCAAGTAACGTTTTAATCGTCAAATTAACCCCCGCGGGCACCGGTGCGTTAAACTATAGCTTGTCAATCAGCGTCGTTAAACTCGTCAGTAGTTCGTCCGGCAGCTGTTCGCCAGCGTGGCTCTGCTCGTACTGCTTGAGCCAGTTTAACCGCACCTCAAGGCGGGCCTTCAGCGTTTCAACGTAGTCCTTATCATTAAAGTCAACGTTGTAACCTTCCAGTGGCATGTAACTTATGTGCGGCAGCGGACCAAACGCCTGCCACTGGTCCTTATCGTCCACCAGGGTTTCAAGAATTCCCAGCGTTGTTTCCTTCTTGATGTCTTCGCCCATGAAGTTATCCGTGTTGATGATGTAGCAGTTGACGTGCTGCTTTGCGAACAGCTCCTTGAAGTCGTGGTAGTCTTCAGCCAGTGGGTATGCCCGGAACGGGTCCGCAAACGGCTCGATCACAAGGGCGTTGTGGTCAGCCACGTTTTCGGCCGTGGACCGCTTAGTGGCAAGCGTAGCACCAAACGTGGCGGCCAGTGCCGGATCTTCCAGCCGGACAACCGGTGGTAAACTGTTATCCTTCATGATCCAGAAGATGGAGTCAATCGGAGCGGGTTCCTTGTCCACCCGGTTCAGGGAAGCGTAACGCGTCTTAATCGTCCGGCCGTTCCCGTTCCGCAGGTCTTCCGTAACCAATACCCGTTTACCGGCCGCGTCCGTCGTTACCCCACAGTTCATCACCGTAGTGAAGTAGGTCGTTTCCCGCGTTCCCGGCAGGTAGTCGTTGGTCTTATCGAAGTATGACGGTTCTAAGGCAACCGACGACCCGTTTTCCCGGGAAATGACAAAGGCGTCGTCATGCAGCACGGTAATGTCGTACTTCCCATCGTGCTTTGCGTGCGTCAGCGTAGACTTTCCGGAACCAGACAGGCCGTAAACGGCAAAGACACGGTCGTCCTTGTCCTTGAAATGGAACGCCTTTTCGCCCCCGTGGCAGGCGGTGTAGCCGTGGCGGTGCGCCGTCGCCCACGTTAAGGTTAGGGTCGATTTCTTGAGTTCACCGAAGTACCGCAGTCCCAGGATAGCAGCCACATTATGCTCCGGGTCAAACAGAGCTAACCCCTGCGGGAAGCGCTCATCATGCCAGTACGGGTTAGCGTAGATGTAGATGTCCCCCTCATCGTACTGCCGCGAGTTGGCGTAGCGTTTGCGGTATTCCTCAGTCACCGGTTGGAAGTTAAGCATGTATGACAGCAGGTTCATTTCAAACCCTTCCGGCACAGCTAGGTGGGCGCCGACCATAAAGTCTTCATCCAACCCCACGTAAACGTCGGTCTTATAAAAGTTGTGCTCATGACCGCTGTAAATGGCCTCCCGCAGCACACTCATCATTTCGTCTTCATCCACCGTTGGGTCGTTTAATAGCCGCCGGGCTGCCGCCGTCCGTCCGACAACGCCCCCGTGATTATCAACCAGCTGCACGGCGTCAGACGGTAACCCCAGGTCATCCGTATGCTTAATCGGAATATCCGTCACAATCGTGTTGGGCGCCTTCTTCGCTAAGTAGTACGCCGAGGCAACGTCGGTCACGTGGTGCATGTTGTTTTCATAAAACGCACTCTCCACCGTCGTCCGCATCCGGGAGAAAACCGGATTCTTCTTCGTGATGTCCTTCTCGGCGAAACTTCCGCGTGTACTCATATTAACCACTATCCCTTTTATAAATTTGGACGCAAGAAACCGCTTCCATGCACCTAGTATAGCATGCTTATTTGTGTTTGTGAATATTTTAATTAACGTCGAATAAATAACGTTTAAGCCTTAATGATCAAGGCGTTTAGCCACTATATAAATTAATGATAATTATCACATATAACCCCATTTATCCTACCGTTGAACTTTCTCTTAATGCCCCGTATCATAATCTATGGAACAAACTTATTCGAAGGGAGGACTTACCATGCACCAGGATGTTCATCCTGCCCGTTTTTTCTGGGTGACCCTGCTTAACGCCCTCATTACCGTTTTTGAATTCTTAGGGGGACTGTTTGCCGGCAGTTTAGCACTCCTTGCTGACGCCGGTCACAACCTGAGCGATACGGTCACCGTCGTCATTAGCTACGGGGCACACCGCTTAGCCCGGCGCCCCGGAACTGCCGAACAGACCTTTGGTTACCGCCGAGCGGAAATTATTTCGGCGTTTCTTAACGCAGGATTGCTTGTCGTCATGGCACTGTTTATTATCGGGGCTGCCCTGCAACGCCTGTTTCATCCTACGACCGTTAACGGTGAAGTGATGACGGGGGTGGCCGTCATTAGCACGGTTGCGAACTTGCTGTCAGCGGCGCTTCTTCATGCGGGCAGTGCCACCAACCTGAACATTAAGGCCACTTACCTGCACGTCTTAGCGGACGGGCTGAGTTCGATTGGGGTCACCGTGACGGGGTTAATCCTCATGGTGTGGCCCGTTCACTGGCTGGACCCGCTGGTTTCGGCAGCCGTAGCGCTTTACATTGCGTATGAGGCCCTGCCGATTATCAAAAAAACCACCAGCATTCTCATGCAGCGGGCACCACAGCTTGATTATCAGGCCATCATTCGTGATATTACCGCCCTGCCCCAGGTCAACGCCGTCCACCACGTCCACGCCTGGTCCGTTGACGAGCACCGCATCATTTTTTCGGCCCACGTCAACTGCGACGATATTAAACTCAGCGAAGCCGAACAATTGTACCAGGAAATCGGCGCGCTACTGCGCCGGAAGTACCACATTAGCCACGTCACCATTCAGGCGGAGTGCCACCGCGGACAAAACGAGCGGATGTTTAACATTGATCATTAATTTTCAGGACGGACCAAAACAAATGGACTGCGACTTTTTGTCACAGTCCATTTATTATTAGTCTAATTTCAAATACCGCTCTAACACCTGAAGAACGCCCGCTTCATTGTTACTCGGGGCGATTAGCTGCGCCGTCCGCCGAACCACCGGGCTGCCGTTGGCCATCGCATAACTAATCCCGGCCGCCCGTAGCATTTCCAAATCATTCTCCCCATCGCCAAACGCAATCAGGTCCGCCAGTTGCCGGCCACTGTGTGCCAATAACGTCGCCAACCCCTGCGCCTTGGTTGCCGTTGGGGCAATTAGGTCAATGCTGCCATTACCACTGGGACGGGCCGTTACCCGCCGTTTCAGCCCCTTTGTGAGGGTGGCAACCACCCGCTGCTCGTCTTTCTGGGCAACGTTGACGGTTACCTGATAAATGGTTTTTTCCGGAAGGGGCACGAGGGCAGCCACCTCCACCAAATTCGGACAGTAGTAGTGCGCCCGCTCCCGGAGAACCGCCGGGGCATCCTGGGCAACGTAGGCGTGCCGCACCCCGCATACCATCGGTGCCAGCCCCAACTCCAGGCACCGGGTGATAACGGTGGTCGCCACGTCTGCGGGAACAAAGTGCCGGACAGGCGCCATCCCAGGACTGGTAATGTGTGCCCCGTTTTCCGCAACGTAACTAACCGCCGGAAACGCCTCAAAGTACTTCACCAGCCGCTCGTACTGGTTCCCACTCGCAACAATAAACTGGATATCATGTTCTTGCAGTGCCGCAAGGACCCGGGCAAACCGGTCCTCATCGAACTGCTTGTAATCATCAAGAAAGGTCCCGTCCATATCAACGGCGACCGCCCGAAACGGAACTGATTGCATTCCTTACACCCCCGTATTAAGCTGTAACCCTTTTCTTGATTATAACAAAAACCACGCCCGATTTACCGGATAAATGTAATCGGTTACGTGGTTGTTAAATCACTGGTTAGCGTTGTAAGAACTTCGGCACCAGAATCGTCCGTGGCGCACGGTCCCCCTGCTGGAGCCGCTTGCGGTTAACCACCGCAATTAACTGCAGCATCGTGATTGCCACCGAGCTCCGTTTCCGGTACGACGTGTACTTCGGCCGCCACTGGGTAACGTACTTATTCTTGTAAGCCCGCAGCCCCTGGAACCCGTACAGCTTGTAGCCGTACTCATAAATGAAGTGGGCCGCCTTTTCTTCAAGGAAACTAAACTTCGATTCCCCGACGTTGGAGAGGGGGGCCATCCCCATGTTGAACCGCTGGTAATCGTGTTCCTGCCCGTACTGGAACAGGCTGATAAAAATCATGTCCATGATACCGGACGGCGCATCCTTACTGTGGCGCATCAGGTCAACGGATAACGTCCCGTCATCCATCGGCATCAACGTCGCAAAGGCCACCAGCGTGTCGTCCTGTGCCCGGACAAGCGCAACCGGCGCCTCGTTTATATAGTGCGGATCAAAGAAGCCCAGCGAAAAGCCCTTTTCGACCTGACCGTCCAGCCAACTATCAGAAACCGCCCGCATTTCAGCCATCAACTGGTCGGAAACAGGTGCGGGTTCCATCGTAAACGTGTAACCCTCCCGTTCAAACTTGTGCATGAGCGCCCGCTGCGCCCGTTGTTTTTTGCCGGCAAGGGTAAAGGATGGTAAGTCCACCGTCCCCTCTTCGCCCGTCTTGATGAAGTCGTAGCCGTACTCATGCAGCAGTAACGTCAACTGCGCGTTGATTTCGTAAAAGACCAGTTGGTAACCGTAGCGGTCAGCCGCCGTAATTAACGCACTAATCGCGTCTTCCAGGTAGGATTGATCCCCGACCGGCTCGCCCATAATCATGAGTTTGTCCGCCTTGAGCTGATACATGAAGAAGAGCTTATCTTCCCCGTTAACCGTGTAATAGTACAGGTGCTTATCCTGCAGGAACACCAGGTGACTGACCTCGTTGCCCCCGTACGTACTGATTACGCGTTTAATCCGTGCTTCGTCGTATTCAAACCGCTGGAACGGATTTGTCCCCGATGCCAGGTAGTTCATGATGACCACCAGAATGACCGTGGCAATAATAATCCCGATGAACCCGTACAACCATACGCGCTGCGCCGGGAAGAGGAGCAGCGGCGGGACGTGGTGCGGATGGTGGTGGTGAATCAACGTGCTTGGCGCATTGATAATCCCCACGACCACGTACAGGAGCGCAATCCCGACCACAATGGCGGTATCAACGACCACCTCAGCGAGTGAGTACTGCAGCTGTTCACGGTACAGTTCGTGCCGGGACAGCACCACCGCCAGGAAAACAACCGCCAAGAAAATCGCTAAACTCAGCGTGTACGCATGAATGAGCGTGTTTATAATCCCGACCGCCAGAATCACCAGCGTCGGCCAGAACGCCTTCTTCACCTTGTTTTGAATTCCGCGCGCCATCCCCAACAGCATGAACGCAAAGATAATGCTAGAAATCTGGTTGAGGAAGAGGAACGTATACGTGTCCAGCTTCATCAGTAAGCCGTTACTCAACGTAAAGTTGGGCACCGCCGCTTCCAACAACATGAAAATCGCTGAGAAGTACATGAAGGCCGTCACCAGGAAATGCGCCCCCTTATGAAGCAGCGCCCGCGGTAACCCGTTGAAGTACTCGTTAACCCGGTGGCCCAGATCATGGGCAAAGAAGACCAGTCCAACCAGGAACGGCACAATGTAGTAGAACAACCGGAACAGAAGCAACCATGCCACAGCCACAGCGCTCGGAACGTGGAGGGCCGTCAACCCAATCAGCATGAACACGTCAAACGAACCCAAGCCCCCCGGAACTAACGAGATAATTCCCACGACCTCGGCAATTATGTACAGCGGGAAGACCGCTGCCAAGTGAACGTGCGGGTGTAAAATGGCCCCGATTAACAGGAAAAACAGGGCCGCTAACCCCCACTCACACGTTGACGTGGCAATCAACCCCGCCTCACGCTTGAGGGTGAGGTCCCCGAAAAAGGCGTTATCCTTGAACTTCGTCACGCAAAATAGGACGGGGAAGTACAGCCCCCCGCCTAACAACCACACGGCGTAGTTGTGGAAGTGGTGCCCAATTCCCAGCCCAAACATCATCAGGAGGGCCACCCAACAGTAAATTGATAACCCCGCCAGTAAGAACAACGCAATCTTTGAGATGGCGTAGAGTACCTGCTTCTTCGTGGCATTTTTGTTGTAGAAATTAGCCCGCAGCGTGGCGCCAAGCACCCCGCCAAACCCCGCAATGTTAGTGAAGGTGTTGGTAATCCACCCACTCCGCACAACGTACGGAACGGTATAGTTCTCCGGCAAAAACCTGACGATCATGAAATCGTACCCCAACATTGGAGCGACCGCAATTAGTCCGCCCACCAACATAATAATAATTTCCAGGGGCGTTCTGGCCATCAGGCTGGCACCAACGTGGGCCCAGTCAAGTTTTTTGAAAATCTGGCCGATTTCATACGCAACAAAGGTGAAAACCGAAAAGGCAAACAGGACCTTAATCACCGTAAAGTTTCGCCCGATAAAGTTCTTAATTCGTTCGTACGCTTGCTTAATCACGCGTGTTCCTCCTCGTGTTATGTCCTTTCAATTATCACCAAAACCTTGTTATGTAGGCATTTGTAGGAAACATAACTTTTTTCCGACCATTAATGGACAAAAACAGCCTTTTCAACTGCTCTTTACATTTTTTATATTACCCGCATTATTATAGCAAAAACGACCTCTTGCCACTACGACAAGAGGTCATTTTATGTACGTGCGTTGTGATGAACACAACGCAGACGCTTTTGCAGGTAGCTATCCTGCTGGTATGTTTTCCATCAACAACATCATAATATACTACCAATGCTTAAAGTTCAACAGCCCCGCTTAATAAAACGCTAAATCTTACCACATGCCATGCTATAAAAAAACAGCGGTGGAAACCCACCGCCGTTTGAATTGACCTTTTCTCCGGGTGATTACTTAAGCGTAACCGTAGCACCCGTTTCTTCGATCTTGCTCTTGATGTCTTCGGCTTCGTCCTTAGCAACGCCTTCCTTGATAACTGAAGGAGCGTTGTCAACAAGACCCTTAGCGTCCTTAAGGCCAAGACCAGTGATTTCCTTAACCACCTTGATCGTCTTAACCTTAGCGTCGCCGGCAGCCGTCAATTCGATGTCAAACTCTGACTTCTCAGCAGCGCCGTCAGCACCTGCAGCACCTGCAGCTGCAACCGGAGCAGCAGCTGAAACGCCGAATTCGTCTTCGATTGCCTTAACTAAGTCGTTTAATTCAAGGATGCTGGCTTCCTTTAAGTCAGCAATGATCTTATCTGTATCTAAAGCCATTTTATTTACCTCCGTTTATTATGAAATGTCGTGGCTTAAGCCGCACAACTATGCAGCATCTTCGTCCTTGCTGTCGGCAACAGCCTTGACGGCGTATGCGACGTTCCGGACTGGTGCCTGCAGAACAGACAGTAACATTGAAAGCAGCCCTTCGCGGTTCGGCAGCTTGGAGAGGGCCTGGATTTCTTCGAGTGAAGCAACCTTCCCTTCGATCATGCCACCCCGTAATTCAAGGTTTTCATGATCCTCAGCAAACTTAGCCAGAATCCGTGCTGGTGCCGTAACGTCGTCGTTAGTGAAAGCAACGGCTGTCGGGCCAACGAACATGTCGTCTAAGCCTTCGATGCCGGCCTGCTTAACGGCCCGCTTAAGGTACGTGTTCTTGATAACGCGCATCTCAACGCCGGCTTCCCGCAGCTGCTTCCGCAGATCCGTGACTTCCTCAACGGTTAAGCCCCGGTAGTCCACAACAACGTTTGCAACGCAATCCTCGAACTTCTTAGCAACTTCGTCGACGACTGCGGCCTTCTTTGCGATAACTTCCTTACTCAATTGATTCACCTCCCAGTCAGTGTGTCAACGGGCAATAAAAAAGCCCTCCATCCACTAAGACATAGAGAGTTCCGATAAATAATTATCTCCTCGGCAGGATATTAAGGCGAATGCCACCTGAGTCTTAGGTAGAATCATATCAAATTGACCTCTCTTAGGTTACCATGCTTTATTTACTGCGTCAACGGCCAAATAAAGGAATAACAAAAAAGAGCCCGGTCGCCCGGACTCTTAATCGCTAATTCGCTGCTGCTTACATCGTGGCCGTATCAATCGTGACACTCGGGCCAAACGTTGAAGCAACTGACAGGTGCTGAACGTATGTCCCCTTAACACTTGCCGGCCGCAGCTTCAGAATGATGTCGTAAATCGTCTGGAAGTTTTCTTCCAGGGCCTTAGCATCGAATGAAACCTTCCCAAACGGAACGTGCACGTTCCCGTCACGGTCTGTCCGGTATGTTACCTTCCCAGCCTTGGATTCCTCAACGGCCTTCTTAACGTCCATCGTCACCGTACCAGTCTTCGGGTTTGGCATTAAGCCCTTTGGCCCTAAGACCCGTCCAAGACGACCAACCTGAGCCATCATGTCTGGTGTGGCAATGGCAACGTCAAAGTCAAGCCAGCCATCCTGGATCTTCTTAACTAAGTCGTCGTCACCAACAAAGTCGGCGCCGGCTTCTTCAGCTTCCTTGGCCTTTGGTCCCTTAGCAAACACAACAACCTTCTGGTCTTTCCCAGTTCCGTTTGGCAGCACAACGGCGCCCCGGAGCTGTTGGTCAGCCTGCTTGGTGTCCAAGTTCAACTTAAAAGCAACTTCCATGGTGGCATCAAAGCCAGCAAAGTCAATCTTCTTAACCAGTTCGATCGCTTCAGCAGCCGTGTATGACTTACCTGCTTCGACCTGCTTAGCAGCTTCTAAGTACTTCTTACTCTTTTTCTTAGCCATTAGTGATTATCCTCCTTGCAATCTGTGGTCAATCGGATATACCTCCCACCTGATTTTCGGGCTTTCGTCCCGAAATCCGACTGAGAAGTATGGGATTAGCCTTCGACGGTGAAGCCCATGCTCCGTGCAGTACCTTCAATCATGCGCATTGCGGCTTCGACATCCGCAGCGTTTAGATCTTGCATCTTTGTTTCGGCGATTTCCTTCACCTGGTCCTTCGTCACCGTAGCGACCTTCTTGGTGTTTGGTTCACCGGAACCCTTCTGAACACCAGCAGCCTTCTTGAGTAAGACGGACGCCGGCGGAGTCTTAGTAATGAAGTCGAATGACCGGTCTTCATAAACACTAATAACAACTGGAATCAGCATACCCGCCTGATCCTGTGTCCGGGCGTTGAACTCCTTCGTGAAGCCCATGATGTTGATTCCGGCCTGTCCAAGGGCAGGACCTACTGGCGGAGCTGGAGTCGCTTTACCAGCAGGAATTTGTAATTTAACAACGTTAACTACTTTTTTAGCCACGGTAATACCTCCTTAAAATCCGTGTGTGGTCGGATGGCTGCGTCGAATTCAGCCTCCCACTGAATGCACGGCAACGCCATGCATACTTGAATAGTCTACCATGTTAGTCCTTGCCCGACAAGCCCCTGCGGCCGAGAAACGTGGCAACTAACCGGTCAACTGCCGCATTCTGGTGCAATAAACTATGCTGGGCGCCCACGCCAGTAAACCGGTGTTCCTGGTACCGGGAATCCGCAACCAGGTGCCGGAGGGCCCGGGCGGAGTTAACCCCCACCGAGCCATCAGTATGCGCATGTAGCTCGCCGTATACATTCAAAAAGCGGGTAGTCGCCGGAATCGCCGCCTGATTGCGGTACAGGTGGCGGTACCGGGGCGTCTGGTGCGTTGGCCCCTCCGTTGTCAGCGCATAGTCCTCGATATGCGCCCAGTCCGTCTTCCCCGGATCGGTATCGTTAAACGGAGCGGCAATCGTTACCGCTTGCTTGATTGTCGGCTCCTGGTGAACATCGTGGGTTACCAGGTAATGCAACAGGGCAACTCCCCCCATTGAATGCGCAACCACCTTGACTTCCTTCCGCCCAAGCTGGTAGAGGGTCCGTAACAACACCCGCAATCCTGGGACCTGCACCTCCACGGGCCCCCGGTTTTGAACAAACAGGACCTGAATCAGGTCGCTGGTTGCCAACTCACCCTGCACCCGCGTGATTCGCCCCTGGTCAAGCCACACCGTCGCGACCTGTGCGCCCCAACCGTGCTTTACAAACCGCCTAATCATCGGACCTAGCGAAAACCGGTTGCCGTTATACCCCGGAATAAATAAAACGGGGACCCGCCAATTGCTTGTCCCCGGATGGTGGGAAGAATGGTGGGCGAGCCAGTAACCCCCGCCGGCAAGAATGCCCGCGCCGATTAGTACCTGACCCCATTTCCGTCGTGTCATGGTAACCACCTCTTTTTCCCGTACATTAAATTAGTTGACCTTATCTACCTGGTCGAAGTCAAGCTCCGTGGCTGTTTCCCGGCCAAACATGTCGATGTTAACCTTCAACTTCATCTTTTCGTGGTCGATGGCCGTAATCTTACCTTCCAGGCCACTGAACGCTCCGTTGATGATCCGCACGGTGTCACCAACGTCCGCCTTGAAGTCAACGTGCCGCGTTGACATCCCGAGCCGCCGCAGAATCAGCTGAATTTCATCATCCAACAGCGGAGCCGGCTTGCTTCCGGAGCCGTGCGACCCAACAAATCCGGTTACCCCCGGGGTGTTCCGCACAACGTACCAGGACTGGTCCGTCATAACCATTTCTACTAAAACGTAGCCCGGGAAGGTCTTCTCCATTTCCACCTTATCCTTCCCGTCTTTCAGCTGATGGTGCTCCTCTTCTTCCGGCACGATTACCCGGAAGATGTAGTCCTGCATACCCATTGAGGTCGTCCGGGACTCCAGGTTATTTTTTACTTTGTTTTCGTAACCAGAGTACGTGTGCAGCACATACCATTTCTTTTCGTTTTCTGTCGTCGTCATAAGTAAACTCCTCTTTGTCATTAGGGTAAAATAAAAAAACCTTGCCGCAACAAGATTTTTCGCTTCGGTTGTATTATACAAAACCTTCCGGGTCCCCGCAACCAGCGCTACTTAAAGCGCACCGATGATCATCTGGGCCGCCCAGTCAACGAGCGCAAAGAAAATGATAAACAGAATCGATGACATTACCACGATGTCGGTTGAGTGCATCGTCTGCCGGAAGTTCAGCCATGTCGTGTCCTTCATGGTCTGAATAACACCCTTAATAAACTTCATTCCTGCCGTTCCTCCGTTACTTGGTTTCCCGGTGCAGCGTGTGCTTTCCGCAGTACCGGCAAAATTTCTTAACTTCAAGCCGCTCAACCCGCTGGGGATTCGCTGCAATCGTATAATTCCGTGAACCACACACGGAACATGCAAGTGCCACGCGCTTTTGTGCCATGCTGATCACTCCTTACACGTTATCCTTAGCTACCCTATCATAAACGCGGGAAGCGTGTCAATTTCCGCCGCTAGCCGCGGGACGTAAAGCCCTGATACATAATGAGGCTTGCCGCCACGCTAGCGTTGAGGCTTTGGACATGCCCGGTCATCGGGATGGTGAGCATTTCATCACACGTTTTTTTAAGGAGGGGGGTAATTCCCCGCCCTTCGTTCCCAATTACCACAACCGTTGGTCCCGTAGCCTGCCACTGGCGGAAGTCAGTTCCTTCCATGTCAGTCCCAAACAACCAACATCCCCGCTTCTTAAGCTCCTTGGCCGTCTGCACCATGTTAGTAACCCGGGCAACCGGAACGTGTTCGATGGCTCCGGTAGACGTTTTGGCAACCGTCGCCGTGAGTTGAACAGCCCGCCGCTTAGGAATGATGATTCCGTGCACCCCGGTTGCATCAGCCGTCCGCAGAATCGATCCCAGGTTATGCGGGTCAACAATTCCATCCAGCATCAACAAGTACGGTGCTTCGCCCTGCTCCTCTGCCCGGGCAAACAGGTCATCGACCGTCGCGTACTCGTACGCCGCAATCGCCAGCACCACGCCCTGGTGGTTTTGCCCCGCGACTAACCGGTCAAGCTTCTGCTTCGGCACGGAACTAACAATGATGTGCTGCTGCTTGGCTAGCTGCACCATCGTGTGCACCGCATCCGCCTTTAGGTCCGCCTGGACAAACAGCTTGTTGGCTTCCTGGTGGGCTTTCAGCGCTGCCATGACGGGATGCCGCCCGATAATAAAGTCTGCTGCCATTACTTTCCCTCCCGTTCAACCGTTTGGATGCACCAGTTTGCCAGTTTGGTTAGCCGGTCCTGCTGGCCACTCAAAAAGAGGTACCCGAATAACGCTTCAAATCCGGTTGAAATCCGGTAAGTCACCACGTTCGTGTTCTTCGCGGAGGTGTGGCTCTTAGCGTTCCGCCCCCGCTTATAAAACTCCTGCTCGGTTGGCGTCATGAGGTTTTCTTCTTCCATCTTATCAATCAAAAACGCCTGGGCCTTAGCCGAAACATAGTGGGTTGCCCGGTGGTGAAGCTTCGTTGGTTTACTAATCCCACTGGCTAGTAAGTGCCGCCGGATGTACACCTCGTAGATGGCGTCCCCAATGTAGGCCAGGGCAATTCCGTTTAGCTGCTGATAATCAACGTCACTCATGCGCGTTTCCACCTCGTTCCTTGGGGGGTATCTTCGAGAATAATCCCCTGTTCCTTCAACTCATCCCGAATCTGATCGCTTGTCGCAAAGTCACGCTGTTTCCGGGCCGCTTCCCGTTTGGCAATCAGGGCGTCAATCCAGGCATCATCATCCGTTTCCTTTGTTTCCGCCGGGAAAGTAATCCCAAAAATTGCCATCACCGTAGTAAACCGGTCCAATAACTGCGTCAGTGTCTCACAGGAAACGGTGTCCTGGGCGCTGTATGTGTTCAGCACCTTCGCCATCTCATATGCAACCGCAATCCCGTTTTGCGCGTTGAAATCATCGTCCATCGCGTCCTTAAACTGCGCTTCCAGGGTGGCGAATTGCTTTTCAACCGCCGCATCGTGGCCTGAACGGGCACCCGCTAACCGGAAGCGGGCGTTTGCCACCGCCGTGCGCAACTTTGTCAGGTTAGCTTCTGCTTCCTGGAGACTGGTGTCGCTGTACTGGATTGGGTGCCGGTACTGAACGGTGGCAATGAGGAACCGCAGCACCTGCGGGTCCACCTGCTTAAGCAGTTCGTGCACCGTCACGAAGTTGCCGGCCGATTTACTCATCTTCTCGTTTTCCGTCCCAACCGTCACAAACCCGTTGTGCATCCAGTAGCGCGCAAACGGCTGGCCGGTGACCGCTTCACTCTGCGCAATTTCATTCTCGTGATGCGGAAATTCAAGGTCCTGGCCGCCGCCGTGAATGTCGACCGTCGCTTCCAGATACTTGGTCGCCATCACCGAACACTCGATGTGCCATCCCGGACGGCCACTCCCCCACGGAGCATCCCAGCTGATTTCACCGGGCTTGGCCGCCTTCCAGAGAGCAAAGTCGAGCGGATCTTCCTTCTTATCTTGATCGCGCGCATCCGTCCGGGCACTTGCCCCCTGCTCAAGGTCATCGATTGTTTGCCCGGAAAGTTCCCCGTAGTGGGCAAACTTGCGGGTGCGGTAGTAGACATCGCCCGCACTGACATAGGCATACCCCTTATCAATGAGCTGCTGGATAAAGTCAATGATGGCGGGAATGTTTTCCCGGACCCGTGGGTTAACCGTGGCCCGCTTGACGTTGAGGGCGGCCGTGTCCTCATAAAAAGCGTTAATATACTTGTCCGTCAACTCATCAACTGCCATTCCCGTTTCCTGGCTAGCCTTAATAATCTTATCGTCAACGTCGGTAAAGTTGGAAACGAACTTAACGGTGTACCCGCGATATTCCAGGTAGCGCCGAATCGTATCAAACGCCACAACGCTCCGGGCGTTCCCAATATGAATGTAGTTGTACACCGTCGGCCCGCAGACGTACATTAGGACCTCATTGGGCTTTTGCGGTGTAAACGGCTCCTTCTCGTTTGTGAGCGTGTTGTAAATTTGAATCACTGGAATTCCCCCTAACAAAAAGAAGGCGTGGCAAAACCAAGAAAACGAGCGGAGTGAAAGCAGGAAGGCAAACGAATCACGCAGCAGCAATTCGGAGGCTTGCGCACTTCCATTCAGCTCGTTTAATTGGGAATCCGGTTAACCGGAATTTTTGTCATACCCTCTCCGTGGTTCCGCGCCACGCCTAGTTAATTTCAGCAAGCGTCTGGTCAATGTACTTTAAGACGTTGTTCCGACCGAACAACTCAATGGTTGGGCCGATTTCCGGGCCGTGCATGGACCGGGTCGCCGCAATCCGAATCGGCATGTAGAGCTTCCGCCCCCGCACACCGGTTTCATGCTGAACGTCCCAAATAGCGTTTTGAATCTCCGTTGCGTCAAACAGCGGCATCGTCTCAACGCGCTTCTTGAACGCCTCGATGACCGGCACCGCGTTTTCGTCCGCCAGTTCTGCCCGGTCATCAGCGCTTAACTCACCCGGAATATTGAAGAAGATATCCGCCATTTCCACAATCTGGCCCATGTAAGACATCTGCCGCTTGTACAGGTTGATGAGCTTCCGCGCCCACTCAATCGTTGCAACGTCCGGATCTTCCTTGATTAACCCAGCCTTAATCAGCTGCTTGAGCGCCAGGTCAACCACCGTATCCTCGTTTCCAAGCTTAACGTAGCGGTTGTTGACCCACTCAAGCTTTTTAATGTCAAAGGCTGCTGGTGACTTGCTTAACCGCTTGTAGTCAAACATCTTAATGAACTGCTTGCGCGTAAAGATTTCTGACTCACCCTTCGGTGACCAACCCAGCAGCGTGATGAAGTTAAACATCGCGTCTGGCATGTATCCGAGGGAACGGTACTGTTCGATAAACTGAAGCACCGTTTCGTCCCGCTTACTGAGCTTCTTGCCCGTTTCAGCGTTAATAATCAGGGACATGTGACCGAACTGCGGTGGCTGCCACCCGAAGGCCTCGTAAACTACCAACTGCTTGGGGGTGTTGGCAACGTGGTCGTCGCCCCGCAGCACGTGGGTAATCTCCATCATGTGATCGTCAACAACAACGGCAAAGTTGTACGTCGGCATACCATCCCGCTTCTGGATAACAAAGTCACCCCCGATGGTTTCAGACTTAAAGCTGACGTGGCCCTTCACCATGTCGTCCCACTCGTAGACCTTGTTGGCCGGAACGTGAATCCGAACAACCGGCTTCAATCCCTTGGCCTCGCACTCTTCCTGCTTAGCCTTAATTTCGTCATCACTCATCCCAGCATACTCGTACACGTAGCGCGGGGCTTCGCCGTTGGCCTTCTGCTGTTCCCGCTGGGCCTGTAGCTCTTCTTCGGTCATGTATGACTTGTAGGCAATCCCCTTGTCCAGTAGTTCCTGAATCAGCGGCTGGTAAATCTCCCGCCGTTCGGACTGCCGGTACGGGCCAAAATCGCCCGGCTTATCCGGACCTTCGTCCCAGTCAATTCCCAGCCACTTTAAGTTATCCAGCTGGCTCTTTTCCCCATCCTGCACGTTCCGCTTCGTATCAGTATCCTCGATTCGAATCACAAACGTCCCGTTATTATGCCGGGCAAACAGGTAGTTAAACAGGGCCGTCCGGGCATTCCCGATGTGAAGATGCCCCGTCGGACTTGGTGCGTACCGTACCCGAATCTTTTGTGGTTGTTCCGCTTCTGCCAAAATGAGCGCCTCTTTCTTCGTAATAATCTCACAGTGGGTGGCAAGCCCCGCCCACCAGTCTTCTCAATTCTACAATGCTCCCCTGCGTTCCGCAACTACTGCTGGTTAGCAGCGCCGCTTGCCTGCTGAGCGTTATTCTGCGCTGCGGGCGCCTTTTCGTCCTGCTTTTGGGCCGGCTGCTTCGGAGTAACTTCACTGGACTGTTCGTCACCGGCCGCCGACTGATCCTTTGCCGCCGATGAGCTCTGCGTTGCGGATGAACCTGACGCTGAACTTGCCGCGCTCACGCCGCTGTTTTGGGCTTCCTGACTCTTTTCGGCGGAAGCGTCCTTCGTCGGGTCGTGCCGCAGAATGTAGACGTTCACGGCGTGCACAATCATCTTCCAGAGCCGTTCGAAGAAGTTCATGTGAGCATCCTTCCAGTCGTTGGCGTTAATCATGTTGCCGTTCTTATTGTTGGCCACGTTGTGCTGCACGTTCTTAATCGTATTAACTACCGTGCTGGTCTTGGCAACCGGAGCGTGTTCGAAGTTAACCAGCGCTTGGACAATCTGGTTGATGGCTGACTGCGGCGTTTCGCTGGCAATCCCCTGCTTTTGTAACTGCTTCATCAACATGCTTTGAATCTCGGAAGCAGAATCCATTTTGCCGTTCTGCCGGTCCTGGGCGACCTGCTGGGCAACGGCTAAGACCGCTTGAACTAATTTCCCGGCGTACTGGGAGTCACCCTGGTTAGCCTGAACGGCCGGCTGGGTAGCCTGTAACAGCCCGTTGGCGGCCGCCGTGTTCTTGCTGTTCAGTTGAATTCCGTCAACTGCAAGGGCCTTGTACACCCCGGTCAGGGCAGACGTCCCGGAAACCGGCGTGTTGGCCGTTACCACGATGTTCATGTCCTTTACCCCAGCACAGGTTGCTGCCATGGCGTACTGCTGCGGGGTAACCTGGGTGATGTTGTCCTTGCCATCAAAGTCCTTGATGGAAACGTTAATCCCCGTTCCCGGGTCGGCTGGTTGCAGGGCCACCGAGCTAATCATAGCTGAATCGGTTGTCGCCTGCCCGTTGCCCACGTACTGGCCGTAGTCCTGGCCCGTTGCCGTCAGGTTCGTGAAGTTGGCGGCGCTACTGTTACCCGCCAGCACCTGGGCGACCTGCTGCCGTTCACTGTCGGATAAACCCGCGCCAAAGACCATGTACGGCTTGCTAAGCTGCTTAGTTTGAACGGATTGGCCCCCGTTATTAAAGGTTGGCGTACTCTGGCTTGACTGCTGTGTCGTAGCTGGAGTGTTGGCGTTGTCCCCCGCCACGTCGTCAGCACATGCCACCGGCGTTGCGGCTAGGAGCGCCAGCCCCACCATGCTTGTTGTCATTAACTTGTTTAATTTCATGTTAACCCTCCTAGTTCTTCTCCCGGAGCTCCCGCTTCGAGTGCGTTGGTTTAGCAAAAATCATCCGGCCGGCATCGGTCTGCAAGGCACTCGTGACCTCCACTTCAATGGTCTTGTTCATGTAGTACCGGCCGTCTTCGACCACGATCATCGTTCCGTCATCCAGGTACGCAACTCCCTGATGGCGCTCGGTTCCGTTCTTAATGACCATCACGTTTAACTTCTCCCCCGGAATTACCCGCGGCTTGAGCGCCTTGGCCAGGGCGTTAATGTTAAGCACCTCAACGTTTTGGAACTCACAGACCTTATTGAGATTATAGTCGTTTGTGACGATCACTGCATCCATCATCTTCGCTAATTTGATTAATTTGCTATCAACTTCCTGAATATCCGGAAAATCACCCTCGTACATCTTTACCGGGACATCGTTTTCCTTCCGGAGCTTGTTTAAAATATCCAGTCCGCGCCGGCCCCGAACCCGCTTGATACTATCGCCCGCATCCGCAATGTACTGCAACTCGTACAGCACAAAGTTTGGCACCACGAGAACACCCTCGATAAAACCGGTCTTCACGAGGTCGTAAATGCGCCCGTCAATCAGAATGTTGGTATCTAAGAGCTTGTACTTGTGGAAGTGGTCATCTACCTTCCGTTCGAGGACATCCCCTGCCGGCCGGTCACGGTGCATTAGCCGCTTGAAGAAGGTCGGGTCAAGGTCGCCAAACTTATTCCGGCCAAACACGTACCCGGCATACCCGAACAAAAGCATCAGGATCACCGGCAGCACCGTGTTCAAGAAGAACAGGTGGGAGTGGGAAAATAAGCTGGAAACCAACGCTGCAATCAGCATCCCCACAATCACGGACAGGGAAATGGCCGCAATGGCTGCTGGGTTCTGCTGGGTAAGCCGTTTTTCAATCCGCGCCAGCATCCGGTCAACCAGATTACCAAATACCAGCATCATCAACCCCATCACAGCCAACCCAATCAGCATGTCCGTCAGGGGGTTATTAAGCACGGGCTGGTAAATCCCCCCAAGTTGCCATAAATATGGTAAAAACGTGTACCCGCCGCCCAAACCAAGGAGGGCAAATACAATCATAATGATTTTCTTGCGCACGTTAACGCACCTCAATTCCTACTTATTAAAAACAATCCGGAGCGCATCGTTAATTGTTGTCACCCCAACACACTCAATTTTGGTGGATGGTGTCCAGTCCCGCAGGTTATTTTGCGGGAGAATTACCCGCTTAAAGCCGAGCTTGGCCGCCTCGTTAACCCGTTCCTCAATCCGGTTAACCCGGCGGATCTCCCCGGTTAACCCGACCTCCCCGATAAAACAGTCGGTCGGCGCCGTTTCAACGTCGCGGTAACTGGACGCAATGCTGACAGCAAGGGCCAAGTCAATCGCTGGTTCGTCCAGCTTCACCCCACCGGCCGCTTTCAGGTAAGCGTCCTGGTTTTGGAGCAGCATTCCCGCCCGTTTCTCCAGAACAGCCATAATAAGGGCGACCCGGTTGTGGTTGAGCCCCGTTGTGGTTCGCTTGGCATTGCCAAAAGCCGTCGGGGTTACCAGTGCCTGCAGTTCAACCAGGATTGGCCGGGTCCCCTCTAAGGAAACCACCACGGCCGAACCGGTCGCTCCGCGCAAACGTTCCTCCAGGAAGATTTCGGAGGGGTTGTCCACTTCCCGCAGGCCACCGGTCCGCATTTCAAAGATCCCGATTTCGTTAGTCGACCCGAAGCGGTTCTTAACCGCCCGGAGAATCCGGTAACTCCGGTGCAGGTCGCCCTCAAAGTACAGAACGGTGTCAACCATGTGTTCTAGAATCTTCGGCCCGGCAAGCGCGCCTTCTTTAGTCACGTGGCCGACAATGAAAATCGTAATCCCGTTTTCCTTCGCAATCCGCATCAGGTCAGCGGTAACCTCCCGAATCTGGGAAACGCTTCCGACCGCTGCGGTCATATCCGGCTCCTGCATTGTTTGCACGGAGTCAATTACCACAAAGTCCGGGTGCAGGCTGGTGATGTTTTCCTTGATTGCGCCCATGTCCGTTTCAGGGTACAGGTAAAACTGGTCACCACCAACCCCCAAGCGGTCAGCACGCATTTTAATCTGCACGGCACTCTCTTCCCCGGAAACATACAGCACCTTCTGGCCGGTTTCCGCAAGTTGACCGGACACCTGCAACAGGAGGGTGGACTTCCCGATGCCAGGATCGCCCCCAATGAGGACGAGGGACCCCGGAACGATCCCGCCCCCGAGCACCCGGTTAAGTTCTACCAACTGCGTTTCAATCCGCGGGGTTTCTTCCGTTGTCACCTGCCCAATCAGTTCGGGTTTGATCGTCCGCCCCGCCATCGTCCGGTGCGGTGCCGCTGCCTGGTGGGCTGCCGGGTGATCCACCTCTTCAACCAGGGTATTCCACTCGCCACAGTTCGGACACCGCCCAAGATACCGCGGCGACACGTACCCGCACTTTTGACAAACATACTTCGTTTTTGCCTTGGCCACCAGACCGCCTCCCCTCTAGGCTTTACAACTTAACTACTTTCCACTACTTCCAAAACCGCCCGTTCGCTTAGCTAACGGCGTTTGTTCGTTATCCGCCCGGAGGTATGGCATGAAGATTGCCTGGGCAATCCGCTCCCCCTGCTTCACGTGATAGTCACGAATCCCAAAGTTTAATAGCTGGACAAACAACTCCCCCTCGTTATTCGGGTTATTGTAGTAGTCCGCATCCACGACCCCAATTCCGTTGGGGAGAACCAGCCCCCGCTTTAACGGGCCACTTGACCGGTCAGCAATAAGAACGAACTCATCCTCCTGCATGTACGCCTTTACGCCAGTGGGCACCAGGTACGGTTTGAGAACCGCCCACGCGTCATCTAAGGCGGCATCCGTCACATTCTCTTCCCGCCGCAATGCGCGGAGCACCTTTAAGAAGGGCCCGCGCCAAATACTTGGCAGCGTAAAGTCCCGGGCCGCAAACAGATCATACCCCGCTGCGTGCTGCGTTGCCCGCACCGGTAGATGAACGTCTTCTGGGTCGTACGAACTGACCCGTTCAAATCCTCGTTTCATGGTTTCCCTCCGTTTTATATAAGTACATTCATCTTACCACTAAGTCCCGGTTCCGAATAGTATTCCTTGCGGGGGAATCCCCGTAAAAAATGGTATAATAACGCATGAAACGGAGGCGGTAAATTTGAAGTACGAATGGCGCAGTACGCGGGTGCGGTGCCTGGGCGACCAGGGACAGCGGATCGGCGAAATCGGCTGGCACATGATTGATGATGACCAGACCTACGTGATTGAACGAACGTGGGTCGACCCCAACCACCGGGGAACGGCCATCGCCGCTGAAATGACCAAGAAGCTGCTTGACAAAATTACCACGGAAAACAAAAAGTTTATTCCGCTGTGCAGTTTTACGGAGCACTTCTTGGATAAGGAACCGCAGTATCGGAAAGCGGCCTATTATCCACACGACGAGGAGGAATTTTAGATGACGCAGGATGAGTTAAAGCAGATGGTCGGGCAAAAGTCCGTCGAATTCATTGAGGACGGGATGATTGTCGGGCTGGGAACCGGAACGACCTCTACATACATGGTGGATGCCCTCGGCAAACGGCTGGCCGAAGAAGGCCTCCACATTACGGGGGTCACAACATCGAAGCGGACGGCGGACCAGGCCAATCAGCTCGGGATTCCGCTAAAGTCCATCAATGACGTTGACCACATCGACCTCACCATTGACGGGGCCGATGAAATTGACAAGGATTTCCAGGGGATTAAGGGCGGCGGGGCCTCCCTCCTCTTCGAAAAGATTGTGGCCACCAATTCAGACCGCAACATCTGGATTGTCGACGAGGGCAAAATGCACGAACAACTAGGTAGCTTCCCGCTGGCAATTGAGGTAATTCCATACGGAAGCCAGCAGCTCTTTGATAAGTTTAGCGCCCGGGGATTAAACCCTGTTTTCCGGCGGGACGAAGCTGGCGATTTTGCCCGGACCGATTCAAACAACTGGATTATTGACCTGCACGTTGACCCAATCACCGACCCGTACGGCCTGCAGGACTACCTGATTAATCAGGTCGGGGTGGTTGAACAGGGACTCTTCCTGGACGTTGTAAACACGGTTATTGTGGGCCACCCGGACGGACCAGAAATTATTCACGCCCGGAAGTAAAAGGAGTATAATGAGAATATCATTAGAAAAGGAGTAGAATTCTCATGAGTAAATCGATTAGTGCTGATGAATTAGGCCGGTTCCGGGATAACCTCCAGGGCCGGAAAGACGCCGCGGTAATCGCCCGTAGCGTAGCAAAAAACGGGATCCTCGCTTCCGCAACGGACTACGAGGCTGCCACTAAGATGGAACCGGTCTTCTCCATTGACCTGGATACCGGAAAGGTAGCGGACCAGAAGCGTTCTGGCCGGTGCTGGATGTTTGCCTGCCTCAACACGATGCGGCACGCCATCCGCGAAGAATACAAGGTGGCTGATGACTTTGAACTTTCCCAGAACTACACGTTCTTCTGGGACAAGCTGGAAAAGGCCAACTACTTCTACGAAAACGTGCTGAAGACGGCGGACCTCCCGACCAGCGACCGCAAAGTGGCCTGGCTGATGACCACGCCCCAGCAGGACGGTGGCCAGTGGGACATGATTATGGCCATCATCGAAAAGTACGGGGTTGTGCCGCAGAGCGTAATGCCGGAAACGGTCAACTCATCCAACTCAACGGAAATCAACGACATGTTGAACCTGAAGTTACGGAAGGACGCCGTTGAACTGCGGGAAATGGTTGCCGCTAACGCCACGGATGACGACATTGCCACCCGCAAGGAAAAGATGTTAACGGAAGTTTACCGGATGCTGGCATACAGCTTCGGCGAACCACCGACAACGTTTGACTTCGAATACCGCGACAAGGATAACAACTTCCACCGCGACACCAACCTGACGCCAAAGAAGTTCTTTGACAAGTACGTCGGCTGGAACCTGAGCGACTACGTTTCCATCATTAACGGGCCAACCAAGGACAAGCCGTACAACCACATGTACACGGTTGAAATGCTCGGTAACGTGGTTGGCGGCCGGGAAGTGCGGCACCTCAACGTGGACATGAACGAATTCCGGAAAGTGGCCATCAAGCAGCTCGAAGCCGGCGAAAGTGTTTGGTTCGGTTGTGACGTCGGTAAAGAATCCGACCGCAAGAAGGGAATCATGGACACCAACCTCTACCACCAGGACGAACTCTTCGACGTGGACTTCTCCATGTCCAAGGCGGACCGGCTGGACTACTGCCAGAGCCTCATGACCCACGCCATGGTGCTGACCGGCGTGGACCTGGTCGACGGCGAGCCAACCAAGTGGAAGGTTGAAAACTCCTGGGGTGATAAGGTCGGCACAAAAGGCTTCTTCGTCATGAGCAACGACTGGATGGAAGAATACTGCTACCAGGTGGTTGTTAACAAGAAGTACCTGCCGGATGAACTCAAGCAGGTTCTCAACGAAGAACCAACGATGCTGAAGCCGTGGGACCCGATGGGCTCATTGGCATAGCAGCACATTAAATAGGATACTGAACAACGCAGCGAACCATTTCGTCCGCTGCGTTGTTTTCTTATTTGACTCCATAATAATTCTTGAAATGTGCCAACATCCCCTACCATAATTTATTAACCATCAGCCCCATAAAGCCACGAAAACAAACTGCACAAAGTTACGTAGCGGATCAAGTGAATTTTTAATCATGAGTAATCCTTGCCGCTTAAACAAGTAAAAAAACAAGGCATTAACTATGGGGCATCGGCAATGTTCCTGTGAAGTAATTGATGATAGTAACAAAATAAAGTACAATATTAAGTACAAAAGGAGGCGAATAATATGACATTAGCTTTAACCCAAAGCGATTTCAGAGCGCACATAAAAAGATACTTAGATCAAGTTAATGATGATGACGAAACCGTATATATTGCACGATCAAATAGCCGCAGTGTTGCGGTAATCTCTCAAGAAAAAATGTACTGGATAGAAAAGGCACTTCAAGCAAAGGAAGACTCGCTGGACTACGCAGTAGCGCGGGATCAACTCATTCGGCGTCATGTTTTACCAGACGACCCGATTATTGCAGCCGACGATGACTACTGGGAGCAATTCAAATGAAGCGATTAATGTTCAGACCTCGAGCAACCTTTAACGCAGACTTAAAACGACTTGGTCGGTTAGACCCCACCATTATTGATGAAGTCAAGGATGCAATCAATGAAATTCTTGAAACTGGAACTCTGCCAGCTGAATATGGCGATCATCCATTAAAACGTCGCTTAGCCGGCTACCGGGAGTTTCATGTTCGTAATACGCCGTCAGGAAAACAGCCCAGTGATACCAATGATGTCTTAGTTATCTGGTATCGTGAGCGCAATGAATTGGTTGCTGTTGGTGTTAGGGTTGGATCACACGATCGCCTTTTCTCGGGTCAAAAAAGTGCAAACAAATATAAAAACTAAGCAACTGGGTCATAAAAGCCTCAGCATTTGGTTCCCATAATATTAGCGTTAATGGGGAAATTCACCAGCGTTAATATTATGGATTTTTATTAAATAGCATTCTCAAATGAAATGAAGACCATCCCCTTTTCAACTAATTTGCTGGAATCACCGTTGCTCCCAAACAATCCTTGAAATGTGCCAGCGCCCACTCCTGACCATGCGGTGTAAAGGTTGCTACACCCGCTTCGGGAACAGTTAACCTGTAGTTTAAGTTATACGCATAAATTGCAGTATGCAGTACACAAATATCCGTACAAACCCCCGTCAACCATAATTCCTCGATCCCTCGTTCTCGTAAGTAATTATCGAGGTTTGTGTTTTGAAAGGCTGAATACCGGTTCTTCGCAAACTGCCACACCCGTTTGTTTTCTTTATTCGTCGTATACCATGATGCCAGCTTTCCATATAACTCATGCCCCCAACTTCCTGCGAGGTTATGCTCAGGAAACAGCTTATGTTCAGGGTGAAACTGATCGTTTGGCTGGTGCGTGTCCGTCGGAAGTAAAACATAGTCATCCGCCTCTAAGAACTGATCCGCCAACCGAACAATCGTCGATTCAATTTTTTGAGCGGACGTCCCGCACGTTAACGCCCCGTTGGATGCTACAAAATCGTTTGTATAATCAATAATCAACAATGCCTTTGTCATATTATTTGCTCCTTCTTAAACGTAAAGAAAGTATTATTAGTGTTTCTTTACGGTATTTGATACTCAATGATACCCAACTCTAACACTTAATGCCCTCCGAATTCAATATCCCCATATTGTTCGTGGTTAGTTTTAAAAATCAGTGATTTAGACAACAAAATACCATAAAATGTACGTATTTGCATTGATTAAGATTGAATTGGAGAATAAAATGTCCGGTATAGTTTGTATTCAGCGTAGAATGTTTATGGAGGATTGCTTATGCACTGGTTAACTGACTTAATGGCTGCCATTGGTGTTGTCCTTAACGGAATTCCCCAAGGGATTATGGCAATGGGATTGGGATTTGCGGTTTTTCCAACCACTATTTAATCCGGATGGAACAGAAAAACAATAACCACTATTTCAATTACATCATAAAGAGGCCTAAGTGTAATTCACACCTAGGTCTCTACTTTTAATCAAACCATTCTGCTATTAGGCTGTATTATCCTACTTAGCCGTTCCAGCCGAATTCCGTTCCGCTTTCTGTACGTCGACTCCTTCGTGAATCAGGAACACACAGGCAGCGCCGATGATCAGGGCAACTCCCCCGATCATTAACATCGCCGGCTGGTAATGCCGTACTAGTGGGAAAATAGCGAAACTCAGTACTGAGGCTAAAATCTGTGGTACACAAATTCCAACATTAAATAATCCTAAGTATGCTCCCTCGTTCTCACCGTTTAGCGATGATGTTAAGAGGGTAAATGGAACAGTGCTTAGTGTAAAGCCCCATATTCCTGACAAGACCGCCGCTCCAATATCAAGCCACTTGTTGGTCACCACCGCTTCGGCAATCAGAGCAATTGCGCCTAAAATTGTTCCAAACGCATACCACTGTTTCCGGTGGTTTGGTTTGGTCTTCGCATAGAAAATCCCGTAAACTACGCCGGCAATGCTGGATACGGCAGTCATTACCCCGTACCAGTTCCCAGCGGCCTGGTAGGAAGCCGTTACGGGGTTAGCCGTATGCCATACCCGCCGGGCAATCGTTCCCGTTGTGTAGGTCCAGGTATACATCGTCGCGAACCACGAAAACAGCTGAACCAGGTTAATCGTCCAAAAAGCCTTTGGCGCCGTCTTTACCAGGTGCCATAAACTGACACTGTTTTGTTTCTTCTGAATATCAATGCCATGGTACTTAGCGTACGTAGCCGGGTCATACTCGTGCACGCTAAAGACCGTTGCAAAGCACGTTACCAGTAAAAGCGCCGCTGATACCAGGTACGCCCAAATAACCGAATTAGGAACAACCCCTTTTTTGGCTGTATTAGACATTCCAAACATTGTAAAGATGAACGGCAACAGCGTCGCTAAAATCCCCCCAGCATTTGAAAACACCTGCTGCCACGACCACGCAAAGTTCTTCTGCTTATTATTAACCATGTCACCGACGATCATCCGGAATGGCTGCATGCAAACATTTGAGAATAAATCCATAAAACAAATCGCAAACATTGCATAAATCATTGCCAGTAATGAGCCATAGCCAAAGCCAAACGACCCTGAAAATGGCAACATGATTAATACCAACGCAGCCAGTGGTGCCCCAAACAGAAGGTACGGCATCCGCCGCCCAAACCGGTTCCACGTCCGGTCAGAATACTTCCCGAGTAACGGTTGCACAATCATCCCCATCAGGGGTGGAAAAATAAAGAAGAATCCCAAATTATTCGGGTTTGCCCCGATTGTTTGACAAATTCGGCTCATTTGAGAGCTTTGCAGCGAAAACGCCATGTTAATTCCCATAAAGCCAAACGTCATCGCCAAAATTGTCCGCTTCGGTAAATCCGGCATGTTCGTATCAACATTTACCGTTTTTGTTCCCTTACTACTCATTATCCCCAGCCTCCTTTTTTATAACCGGTAAACCTTTGCTTCGTACGGCCGCAGAACTTCCCCCTGATCATCGTTATAATTACTAATCAGTAGTTCCGCTCCCTGCGGGCCAGCGTAACTACGGGTCACCTCCTTTGATGTGTAGTTCGTAACCACAAGTAACCGTGTGTGCCCGTCATCCCGAGTATAGGCAAAGACCGCTTCGTCCGCTTCGTTTCCCGCAACCAACGCGTAATCACCATCCGTAATAACCGGAAGGGTGTGGCGCAACTTTATTAACCGCTGGTAGTAGTAGAAAATTGAATCTTGATCGGCAAGGGCCGCCTCCGCATTAATCTGCGGGTAATTAGGGTTAACTGCTAACCACGGCGTATGCGAACTAAAACCAGCATTTGGTCCATCATTCCACTGCATCGGCGTCCGGGCATTATCCCGTGAATGCTCCTGCAGGTACCGCATCATCGTGGCACCATCAACGAGGTGCTGTTCGTCAACCAGTTGGTGATAAGCGTTAACCGATTCCAGGTCGTTGTACTCCTCCAACCTATTAAACCGAACATTTGTCATTCCCAGTTCTTCCCCTTCAAAAATGTACGGGGTTCCCTGCATCATGTGAAGCATGGTTGCCAGCATTTTTGCTGACCGTACCCGAAACTCTTCGGTCTGGTCATTTCCAAACCGCGAAACTACCCGTGGTTGGTCATGATTGTTCCAGTACAGTGAATTCCACGCCGTCCCCATCAACTCAGTCTGCCACTTACTTAGGTTGTCCCGGAGCGCACTAAGCGGGACCTTTCGGAGACTCCATTTTCCTAAGGCGGGATCCTCATTCGCATCCAACCCCATGTGTTCAAACTGAAATACCATGTTAAGTTCCCGGTCATCAAGGTTGGCGTACCCCCGTGCGTCATCCGGCGTCACATCAGGCGTCTCTCCGACCGTAACCATCCGGTGCTTTCCCATTACGTTTGCGTGCATTTCCTGAAGAAATTCGTGCACCCGCGGACCGTTTGCCACGCTAGAATCTCCGTACAGTGCATTTGCACTCCGCGGACCGTCTGGAAGTCCGTTCGGCTTAGAAATGAGGTTAATCACGTCCATGCGAAACCCATCAACTCCCTTAGCAGCCCACCAGTTCATCATGTCATAAACCGAATGCCGCACGGCCGGATTTTCCCAGTTCAAGTCTGGCTGTTCCGGGGCAAACAGGTGGAGGTAATATTCATCGGTCTGCTGGTCGTACTTCCATGCTGAACCCGAGAAATACGATCCCCAATTATTCGGGGCGTGTCCGTTTTTCCCGGGCCGCCACACATAGTAATCCCGGTACTTATTGGTTTTACTCTGCCGGGCCTGCTTAAACCATTCATGCTGGTCGGACGTGTGGTTAACCACCAGGTCCATTACCAGCTTCATTTCCCGCGCGTGAAGTGCGGTTACTAATTCTTCAAAATCAGCCATCGTCCCAAAATCAGGGTTGATTGCCTGGTAATCGCTAATATCGTACCCGTTATCAACCTGCGGGGACGGATATATTGGGTTAAGCCACACAATATCCACCCCCAGTTTCTGGAGGTAATCCAACCGGTGGATAATTCCCTGAAGATCCCCGATTCCATCCCCGTTACTATCCTGAAAACTCTTCGGGTAAATCTGGTAAACGACCGCATTTTTCCACCAATGATTATTCTTCATTTTCAACTTCCTCCTTTACGGCAACGTACTGTTCCTGCCCGGCGTACCGGAACCGCTGGACACCCATCATCGTTTCAACGGCGACCTCCTGATAACACGGCGCATACCCGTGGTGCTTAAGTTTAACCGTTGCCTGGCCGGCCGTTACCGTAACCTGATACAGGTTATATTCACCCTTCTGGTACTTGAAATCACGGCCATTATCCTGATAATGAACCGTCGTTCCATTATTTCCAAAAACCCTGAACCTCATTTGCTTATCAGGGGTAGCGGCAACGTGCATCGTGACCCGCCCCCACGGAATAACGGCGTTCTTCCGGACAAATAATGGTAACCGCTCCAGCGGTGCATCCACCACGATATCCTGGTTACCGGCATATTCGCGGTTATTCCAAAAATCAACCCACTCCCCCGCTGGCAAGTAAACTAACCGGCGACGCTGCGCCTTAACTACAACCGGCGCAACCAACAGGTCGTCACCAACCATGTACTCATCATTAAGGTTGGCCGCCCGCTCATCATCCGGATAGTTTAAAATCACCGGCCGCATTACCGGTAACCCGGTTTTCTGGTGCTGCGCAAAGAGGTCGTACAGGTACGGAATAAACCGGTACCGTAACCGAACATACTGCCGGTATATCCGAAGCGTCTGGTCGTCAAACGCCCACGGCTCCTGGTGACGCGTTCCTAATTCACTATGATTACGGTATAACGGGCTAAACAACGCAGCTTCAATCCACCGCACCAGAAGTTCAGGCGTCGTATCAGAAGCAAAGCCCCCAATATCCGTTCCACAAAATGGAAAACCACTGAGCCCCAAATTGCATAACTGCGGAATTGCCCACTGCAAGTGCGGCCAGATACTCCGGTTATCACCAGTCCACACCGTTGAATATTTCTGGGTTCCAGCGTAGGCTGCCCGCGTGATGACAAACGGTCGCAGTCCGGTGGCATCCTTTATCCCTTCATAGGTTGCCCGTGACATATTGTGACCGTACACGTTATGCACCTGCCGTTGTGGGACAGTCGTATCTTCATCCGTACATTCCAGATCAAGTGGTAGGGGGCCATTAAACGATGCAGGTTCGTTCATGTCGTTCCATGTTCCGGCAATTCCCAGGTCCGTAAGAAACCGCTGTTTCCGCCCCCACCACTGACGAACAACGGGGTTCCCAAAGTCCGGAAAGACCGCATCTCCCGGCCAAACGGTGTTTACGTACGGACTACCGTCATGATTCCGGATAAAGTAGTGGTGTTCCTCCCCTTCTTTATAGACCGAATACTGTTCATCCTTCTTAACGCCCGCGTCAATAATCGTAACAAGCCGGTATCCTTTTCGTTTCATAGCCGCCACAAATTTCCTGGGACCTTCAGGGTACTTTTCTTGATCCCACGTAAAGTCCCTGTACCCGTCCATGTAATCAATATCAAGATGAATGGCGTCACACGGAATTTTATGTTTGGTTAACCCGTCCGCAACAGCCATCATTTCCGTTGCGCTCCGGCTATATCCCCACCGTGATTGCTGATACCCCAACGTCCACTTTTGGGGAAGTGGTGTATACCCGGTTAGCCGGGTGTAGTTTGCGACGACTTCCTTTAACGTTGCTCCCCCTAAGATGTAATAGTCGAGGTTACCTTCGTCCGCGGAGTAATAGTAGTACGCCGGGTTTTCCCGCCCAAAGTCAAAGTGGCTTCGACTCGGATTATCAAAGAAGAGGCCTACCGGATGCCCGTGATCCAGGCTAAACATCACCGGAATAGACTTGTACAGGTTAGGTTGGATTTCCAGTTGAGGGGCGGAAAAATCAACGTTCCAGTTATCATATGCGTACCCCCGTTTGTCTAGGTAACCCGTTTTATCACCAAGTCCGTAAAAATGAACTGTGGGGGTTAATTGCTTGATGACGGTGATCGCTGCTTCCTGCGGAGCCTGGGCACCGAGTGAATGGCCCTCACCGGCAACAAGTTTCCGGTGTTCCTGATCGACCTTATCCAACCCCTGCGGCGCCCGTTTGCCCCGGTAATCAACGGCAAGGGGATTTCCCGCAACATCGTACACATCAACATGTCCTTCTTCGTCCAGCTTAAGCACCAACGTATCCGTCCGTAATTCCGTTACTTCCTTACCGCGGGTTACGTTCACCACTGTTTTCTCCCACGGCAGGGCCGCGATCGCCTTGGAATGAACGGAATATCCCCGGTCCTGAAAAACACGGATTATTCCGGGTGAGATTACCGTAATGGTCATTCCATTAATAGAAAAGGTTTGCTGTTGTTGCCAATCTAACATGTTCATCACCCTCCTACTGACTACGTCCGCTTCGCCCTTAATATAACTCTTTTCGTAAACGTTTACAATATTGTTTTTACAAAAAAGTAAACGTTTACTCATTTTGGGGGCGAAGTCGGCGTTTTTCGCGTTATAATAACCCTTAGACTTACCACGGAGGAACATGGTTATGAAACCGACAATTAAAGACATCGCCGCCCGGGCAGGCGTTTCGATCGCATCAGTATCCCGTATTCTTGCCAATAAAACCGGTTCATTTAACGCTAAAACAGGCGAACGTGTCCGGAAAATTGCCCAAGAAATGGGCTACCAACGAAACGAAACAGCTGCGACCCTAGTACGCCAGCAATCAAACGTAATTGCCGTTATCATCAATAACACCCCTACTCCGTTTGCAGCCCAGGTTATTCACGGTATCCAGCAGCAGGCAAACGCCGCCGGAAAGCGAATTATCATGCTCTCGGCCGGCGATAACGACGCCCGTCTGCAGCACCAGGCAATTCAAACCGCACTGCAGCGCACCGTCGCCGCCATTATTCTCGTCGGTGTGTTTCCAGATAATCAAAGTACGGCACTTCTCACGGCTGCCCACGTTCCGCTGTGCTTTGCAGCCACCAGGATGCCTGAATACCCATTCGTAAGTTCTGATGACTACTGGATCGCCTACCAGGCAGCCAACTACCTTATTGAGCACGGTCACCAACACTTAGCCCTTGTAGGAATCGACCAGGGGCCAACGGGAACCCGCCGTCAAGCTGGCTTTCAAAGTGCACTTACTAATGCAGGCATTGATACCCCTCCGGTAATCATAAACGGTGATTATGGGCGAAAAGCGGGAATTACCGCCCTATCAACCCTTAAAAAGAAGGGTGTTTCTGCCGTTGTGGCCGGAAGTGACATGGTTGGTGCGGGACTCATCCAGGCAGCCCATCACGAAGGCCTGCACCTCCCCGATGACCTGTCCATTGTCTGCATTGACGGAACCTACATTTGCGAGTTAACTCTCCCCCAACTCACGAGCGTAACCCAAAACTTTGCACAAATTGGGGCAGCCGCCGTAGATCGGATTCTCAACCACACCGCGGTTACTGATATTCCAACGGTGATTACTCCCAGGGAAAGCGTTAAACGGATTAAGTAACTGCACAACGACGATCCGACTAACGGAAACCCACGGCGTCATGCAAGCGGCTAAAATACAAAAATCGCTGCCTAATTAGACAACGAATTTCCGTTTATTACCAGGATTTGATAAAGGTCGATGTTTATAAGCGATAATGCTAACTATTCCGTAAAACAAAAAAGTCGGGGTGTACGCTATAAACCCCGACCTTTACTTTTCCGTCCGCTTTTCAAATAATTTTGAATAATCTTGTTGCGTATTAACAACAGAAAGAATATACACCTCATCGCCATATAAACGGTAGATGGCTGCGTACCTGCCACTAATAACCATTTTATAACCGTGCGCGGTTAGCCAGTTACTAGGTGGGATTGATCCCGAATTAGGAAAATCTGATAACTGGGCAATTCGCTTCTGAATTGCTCTTATCACTTTTTCCGCTGACCTAGTCGTAGAATGCAATAAATAATAATCACGAATATTATTCAGATCATCAATCGAATCCCTGGTCATAATTATTTTGAACTTATGCATGTTGATTTAACCCACCCAATACTTCCTTCATTGCCTCATCGAATGACTCTGTTTCTCCATTTAAACGTTGCTGCTCAGCATGCAAAACTTTCGCCCTCAGCTTTAATTCTTCTTCTTTTTTTTCAAAATCATCAATGTTCATGATAACGGTATCCCCCTCACCATTCTTAGTGATGTAGATTGGTTCGCCCGTTTGCTTTGCTAGCTCTGACAAATCATTGTAATTGTTTCTCAAAGCAGTTGAAGATTTAATAATCATTTTGTCACCCTCATTTATTACGATGCAATTATAATGCAACAATTCTACGATAATTATACCATGAAGAGACTGAGCCTAATAATCCTTGTATACGAAGGCCACCCAAAATTTTGCGCAAATTGAGGCAACCGGCCAGGTTCTCTACACAGAAACTGATATTCCAACGGTGGTTACTCCCAGGAAAAGCGTTAAACGGATTAAATAACTGCACAACGACGATCGCTGCCGATTGAATAGTAGTATGTAATAGCATATAATTATCACACCAATTATAGGAAAGGTGGGATTCGCTAATGCATTATGAAGAGTATACGGAACCGGTTAGTGCCGAAATTAAGACTCATTTACGTAAAGATGAATTAGCAGTGTTAGGCTACCTTCCCGATGACTCTAAAAACTACTTTGATAAAGAAAGCTTAAAGAGGGCCTTTAAGCAGAATCTAGGAATTTAACCATAACGTTCAATTAAAAAAGCGAATAAATCATTGTAACTGATAATTCCCCTAAATCTTGGTCCCTATCCAAGACTTAGGGGGATTGCTATAATATTAATTCCGCTCTAACACCGTCACGCTCTCCACGTGCAGTGACTGTTTTCTGCCAATTGCACATTAGGTACAAAGTGCGAGCTGTCGCGCAATAACCTATGTCTGTGTAATAGTAGCAGATACATCTACACACCCCTTACACCCCATGGATTCAGAGATTTTCATCATTACTCAAAGACAGGATTTTTAATCGATCTGTAGAAACCTATCAGTGCTATCAATCAAGACAGTATGTTTGCGGGAACAATATACGGAACCTTTGACGGACCTATTATCTAATAAGGCAATTCATTATGTTCGACCTTTATGTTCTGCTCAATAGTATTGAATATCTTCTTATGTTTTTCATTAAGATCCACAGTGTCAAGTATTCGGCAATCATCTACAATTCCATACAACTCTTCAGCCTTTTTTGTAAAATTATTCGTAGTAATTAAAATATTTTTCTTAGCTTTAGACCCTTTTACCGCTTTAACAAACTTTGCAATATCCTTCGCATTAAACAGAACTGATTCAACAGGATAAAAAAGTGCGAAATCATCAAACTGACCATAAGGGAATTCTGTATTTTGTTCCCATTTAGTAAGCGACACCGTTAAATCTGCTAAGTCAAATTCATCATTTAAATTAAAAGTTGGCAACTTGTTCCTAAATATTTTTGAAATAATTCTTGTTCATGTTTTATAGTAACGTTATCTAAAACGATAACACCTTTATGGCAATATTTGTTTTTACTAAGAATATTAAATACGGATAGTAACTTATCTACGTCATAAAAACCACGAATTAAAATACTATTTTTATTGCTGTCACTGATAAACTCATCCATCTATCTTCAATTTATATACAGTCAAAAGTTACCAATTCCTAGTTTATTAATAGTTATCTTGTCCCTTATTTTTTCTTATAACAGCAATAATAAAGTCTGACATAGTTACGGTCGAATTAGCTGCTAATCTAGCATAGTGTTTATCAATTTTTAATCGACGATTTCCTACACCATGTGCATCACTATCACTGTCTCTTATCTCTGCAATAGCACTTACTATATTTTCTAGTCCTGATAAAAGCTTATTTATTCTTTTATCTGCAACATTATCAGTGTGCATAGAATATAAGTTCTTTACTTGCTTATATAATCTGTGAATATTACCATTTGTAGATGCTTCTTCACCTTTTTGCTCAATAGCATAATTAAACGTTTCTTCTAATATGGTTCTAGATTTAGTTATAGCACTGTCATATTCAGCTCTATTGATATCGTCAAATACTCTTTCGGACAGCTCTTTTATGTAATTCACATCAATCCTATTAATGTTATTATCATGAACAGCAGACAATTGTTTATCTATTATGAAAGCAGTATCATTTTTTATTTTTAACTTGGACCCACTAAATTCAAGTAGTCCATTTATTCGTTCTAAAGCCATCTTTACAGTTGCATCATACAGATCTAAAGAACCCTCTTTAGCTAAGTATTCAGATTTACTAAAAATATAGGCTATAACCTTGGAAATAACATTACTAAAAATAGCTTTGTCCATCAGTAAGTACATATATTTCCAACGGCTAGGACATTCGTAATTCTGTATTGAACACGAGAAGCGAACTGAGATTTCTTTTATCATCAGTCCAGATAAATACGGCATCCTTATTTCATCTGAAAAAGGATCATTTTCATCGATGAATCCTAAACGCTCATCCCCGTCCAAAACTGCCACAATATCTCTATCCTTTAAAACCTCAAAATTTGAATTTCTGATATTAATTCTCCTACAATTCCTGATTCATTTGGAGCTTAGCAACAATCTCATTAACGACATCATTGATTGTACTTAAATCAGTCACAAACCATTCTCGCGGATGAATAATTCTACCGTTTAGCGCCTTGATATCCACATCCAGTCGATAATTTGCCAAAGCATGATGAATGGCGGTTTCTAATGCTTCAGAATCTAGG
>DGYFJ06202__coassemble_983_pt1 | contig 35630 bp, 25 predicted proteins | sample DGYFJ06202__metabat2_low_PE_017 | metagenome-assembled genome bin DGYFJ06202
GCGCGCCGAGAGTAGTTGGGGGACCGCCCCCTGTGAGGGTAGGACGTCGCCGTGCGATGGAAAAGAGGAGTTCCAATGATGGAACTCCTCTTTTTGTTTGTTATTGTTTCTGAATAAACGCTAACCATGCCGGAAGTGCTGCGCTTAAATCATTATATGTTGCATTAAAGTTGTGTGTATACCACGGATCAGCAATTGGTTGGCCCTTTTTATCTGGTAAAACATCATTAATTCCGTATATTTTAGCCGCTGTTCCCTGAGGAGCCATTGCCCGAAGATCTCGCAGATTCATAGCATCCATGCCAATAATGTAATCGTTGTTAACAAAATCTTGGGTGGTAATTTGGCGTGAAACCAATCCGGTTGCTGGAATATGGTGGGTCGCTAAAATCTGTTGGGTTCCCTCGTGGGGCTGGCTTCCGACCTGAGCACTTGTTCCGGCTGAATCAACCGTAATTTGGGACGTCAGGTGAGTTTGGGCTACAAGATCACGCATCATCGCCTCTGCCATGGGTGAGCGACAAATATTCCCCAGGCATACAAATAGGACGTTTGTCATCATTCTCTCCCCTTTCTTATTTAATACTAGAATACGGAAAGTTACGCGATTTGACAACGATTTATGATTATCCGGGTACACAGTAACCATGCGGCAATGATTTTAATTTTTTCGATGATAATCATATAATGAAAGTAAAGTGAAGGAGAAAGAAGCGACGGTCCAATGGAAAGTGTAAGGGAAGTTCTTCGGCCAGCATTTCAGACGAAGAACTTCATTTTAATTGCGAAGAGTGCGGTAGTCGGAGCGATTACGGGATTAATCGTTAGTATCTTTCGGTTAATCATCGATCATACGATGAAGTGGTTGTACCTGATTTACCCGTACATGTTTCATCATCCGGTAACCATTATCGGGTACGTAATTGCAACGCTTATTCTAGCGTTAGTCCTGGGGTTTATTATCCGGCCGCAGTTACGCAACATTACGGGTTCTGGGGTTCCGCAAACAGAAGCCATCCTTGACGGCACGCTTGAAATTAAGTGGTGGCCCGTTCTTTGGCGGAAATTTGTGGGGGGCCTCATGGCGATTTGTCCGGGGCTGTTTCTTGGCCGGGAAGGTCCGTGTATTCAAATGGGAGCGTGCGTCGCTCAGGGAGTGGCGGACGACCTGTTTCCGAGTACCAAGCAGGAGCGGAATACGTTGATTGCTAGCGGGGTTGCTGCGGGGCTGTCTGCGGCGTTCAGTGCGCCACTTGCCGGGGCGTTGTTCCTAATTGAGGAAATTACCCAGGATTTTTCAACCGTCGTGTGGTTAGCAGCCCTAACTGCCGCGATTGTTTCTGACATGGTGACGCTCATCTTCTTTGGGTTAACGCCGAGCTTACACCTGATTTATGATTTTAGCGTGCCGTTAGCGCAGTACTGGCAGTTAATTCTGTTGGGGCTAATTCTTGGGTTCTTTGCCTTTCTCTACCAGTGGGTGATTTTAAGTTTACCCCACTGGTACGGCAAACTAAAGATTATTCCGCGGGCCTGGCACTGTGTCGTGCCGCTTTTACTGGTCATTCCGTTAGGGTTGTTCTACTGCAAAATGCTGGGAGGAAGTCATAACTTTATCCTTGATATTACCAGTCCCCACTTCAGTGCGTACATTATGGACAGGATGTCCGGGGTTGGAATTTTACTACTCCTGTTGATTATCCGGTTTGTCTTTTCGATGGTCTCGTACGGTGCGTCGGTTCCAGGGGGGATTTTCATGCCGATTCTGGTTCTCGGGGCAACGGCTGGTGGCTTATATGCGAGCGTGATGGTTCACATGGGATTGCTTGCTTCCGGGTACTTCCTCAACATCGTCATCTACGCGATGGCGGCCTACTTCGGTGCGATTGAAAAGGCGCCGTTTACTGCAGTGGTGCTTATTTCTGAGATGGTCGGGAGTATTAAACACATGATGCCGTTGATTGTGGTTACGCTGGTGGCATACCTGGTGAACGATTGGCTGGGAGGCCGGCCGATTTACACTGCTTTACGGGAGTTAAACGGATTTTAAAACCATAAAGTGCGGATCCTTTATGTTCCCGTTCTTTTGAGAGATATAAAACAAGCGAGTTAAGGAAAGCTGGTTCCTTAGCTCGCTTATTGTTTGCTGTGAGTTAATTGGCAAGGTTCCCCGCCCGAAACGTCACCGGAAGAATACACGGTGATTCAGTGACGGGCTTATCCGGCGTTTCAATCCGTTGCTTGAGGAAGTTGACAAGCACCGCGGCAATGTCTCGTGTTGGCTGGACAACCGTCGGCAATTCCGGGCAGTAGTTCTGAATTAGCTTGGTGCCGTCAAAGCCGCTTACCCGCAAATCAGTTGGAACGTTAATGTGCAGTTCTTGCGCCGTTTGGAGGACTAAAAGGGCGGTGAGGTCGTCCGTGCATACCACCGCATCAGGATGGTGGTTAGTCAGCATGTCCTTGATGGCAATCTTTTTGACGGCGGGCGAATCGTCAAACCGGACCGGACAGATATGGGGCTGAAGTCCAAGGCTGTGCACCGTATCCTGGTATCCCCGGAGCCGTTGAATGGTCGGGTTGGCCTCATCATGGGGATTTCCCAGGAAATAAATATGTCGGGCACCGGTCCGGTACATGGCCCGGGTCGCGTGCACCATTCCCTGATAGTTATCGGACGACACGATTGGGATGTGGGGCGCCAACTGGCGGTCAAACGAAACGATTGGCAGGCCCGTTCGCTGGTATTCACCAATGCCGAGATTATGGGCACCGGCGATTACGCCATCCACCTGGTTGGCAATCAACATGCGCAGGTAGGCGCGCTCCTTTTCCTTATTCGTTACACTGTTACACAGGATCATTTTGTAGTTATTGCGCAGCAGTTCGTTTTCAATTTCCTCGACCAGCTCGGCGAAAAACGGGTTTGTAATCGACGGAACGATGACGCCAATTAAGTGGGTTCGTTTCCCCTGAAGTGAGCGGGCCAGTGAGTTGGGCTGGTAGTTAAGTTTTTTCATTGCGGCGTGAACCGCGTTAATCGTCTTTTCGCTCAGGTAACCATAGTGGTTGATTACCCGGGAAACGGTCGTCACCGAGCACTGTGCTTCCCGGGCAACGTCTTTCAATGTTGGACGGTGCATGTTTCATTCCCCCTAAATAAGTTGGTTGTTTGGCTAACCGTTATAGGGCAAGTGGCCAGTATTCCCCGTCAAAGTGGCCGTCACCAGTAAGAGCGACCGTTGTGGCAGCTTGCTCCTGGAAGAAGCGGAAGGTCATAACGTGCCGCCCTCCATTAATAAAGATTTCCCCCAGTGAAGCATCAATAAAGATGTCGAGGTCAAGGGAGGCGTTTGCTGGGAGGGCGATTGACCGGGTCGTTCCGTATTCCGGGTTGACTGCCTTTCCCGCCTGACCACGGTCAAGGGTTAACCTTCCGGTGGTGGTATCAAAACGAAGTTGAATAGCGTGAGTGCAATCCGCATTGCCAGCAAGGAAGACGGTTCCCTGGGTTGAAGCCTCAAAGTGCAGGTGTAACTCATATTGGTTACCGGCATCCGCAATTAGTGGGGTAATTTCCCGGGAAATTGCGCCGTTAAGTGCTTGCTTGGTTCCCCGAAGGCCCTTCATTGCAGTCACTGGCTGTTGAATTAACTCTCCAGTAGGCGTTACGTGGAGTTCTTTGACTTGGCTAAGGCAGTTCGCCCAACCTTCTTCGTCCGTGGGGTAGGTACAATCGGGAAGTCCCACCCAGCTAATCATGTACGTGTTACCGTCGGGAGCGTTAAACGCCTGGGAGGCGTACACGTCAAACCCATCGTCAAGGTTGGTCGGCGTGGTGGCGTTGGTGATCGCCGGGGTGGTGAGATCACAGTCATCACCAATGAGGTACATGTTCGGGTAAATGTTGGCGTAGTGCTGCACTTCCTGGGCAAGTCCCTGTGGACAGAAGATAAGAACCGGGCGTCCATCAACCCACACAAGGTTCGGACATTCGATCATGTAGCCCATGTCGTCCTTACTAAACTGAAGGTAACCCTGGTCGTGCCATTCGTGCAGGTCGGAGGATGAGTAGACCGCTACTTGTCCGGTCAGGGTTTGCTTATCCTGGGCCCCGATGATGGCGTAGTAGGTATCGCCCCGTTTAATTAGCTGGGGATCCCGGAAATGTTCGGTGACGTGGTTAGGAGGGGTAATTAGCGGGGTCGGTAGCTTGGTGATTGTTCCGTCCGGAGCCATCATGGCGCCTAATTGGTATGGGGTCCGGACCCAGTTTTCGTCTCGGTGATTGCCCGTGTACATCAGCATCAGCTGGTTATCGACAACCATCGCTGAACCAGAATACGCCCCGTGGCTATCATACGGAGTATCAGGCGCAAGGGCGAGTCCCTGGTTTTCCCAGTGCACAAGGTCTGACGACGTGAGGTGCATCCATGACTTTAACCCGTGAACCGGACCGAAGGGATACGACTGGTAAAAGACGTGCCACTCCCCGTTAAAATATGAAAACCCGTTGGGATCATTTAGCAGTCCCGACTGGGGATGAATGTGATAGTGCAGCTGGTACTGTGACCGGGCTGCTTGTGCCTGCAGTTGAAGTAGTGTTTGGGCATCCCAGTCAGCATATGGTAAATACCGCTGTTCGCGCGTCCATTCCATTAGTAATCCTCCTTGAAAACGTTATCTATTGCTATTCTAGCTGGCGGTGGTTTTTATGTCAAACGCATGTCATGTTATCGTTTCATAGTTAAAAAAGAAGGATAAAAACGGCATTTTTTCTGATAAACGTTTGACAGACGGAGAAAAAGCTGGATAATAGAGTTTGGAAGTTATAAAAACGTTTCCATTGCAATTATCATTTACGGTAAAGGAGTGTTTACCATGGATCACAAGAAGGTCGCTGCCGACGTCGTTAAGGCGGTCGGCGAAGACAACATTGTCGCCGCTGCCCACTGTGCAACACGGCTGCGGTTGGTCTTAAAGGACGAATCTAAGGTTGATCAAGCAGCTTTGGATAATAACGATGGGGTCAAGGGAACGTTCAGTACGAACGGGCAGTTCCAGATTATTATTGGCCCTGGTGACGTTAATAACGTTTACGACGAAATGGTTAAGCAGACGGGGGTTCAGCAGGCTTCGACTGATGACCTGAAGCAGATTGCTGCGAAGGGGAAGCACGTTAACCCAATTATGGCGTTTGTTAAGCTGTTATCCGACATCTTTGTTCCGCTGATTCCAGCCCTGGTTGCCGGCGGGCTTATGATGGCGTTAAACAACTTCATTACGTCAAAGGGACTCTTTGGCCCTCAGGCCGTTGTTACGATGGTGCCGTGGCTTAAGCCAATCTCAAACATGATTCAGGTTATGTCGTCCGCACCGTTCATCTTCTTACCAATTCTGGTTGGTTTTTCTGCTGCTAAGCGGTTTGGCGCTAACCGGTTCCTCGGTGGGATGATCGGGATGATGATGACGTCCCCGAGTTTGATTGCGGGCCACTCATGGGTGCTATTTGGGATGCACGTTTCCCAGACACCGTACACGTACCAGGTTATCCCGGTATTGGCGGCCGTATGGGTCCTGTCCATTCTGGAGAAGTTCTTCCACAAGCACTTACCAGAAGCCGTGGACTTTACGTTCACCCCGTTACTGTCCGTGATCATTACCGGCTTCCTGACGTTTGTCCTGATTGGGCCGGTTATGCGGGCCGTTTCTGAGTACCTGACAGACTTTATTGTTTGGCTGTACCACATGACTGGTGCTATCGGAATGGGAATCTTTGGGGCCTGCTACTCACCGATTGTGCTGACTGGGCTGCACCAGAGTTTCCCGGCCATCGAAACCCAGTTAATTACCGCCTTACAGCACGGTAAGGGGGTTGGGGACTTCATCTTTATCGTTGCTTCCATGGCCAACGTTGCTCAGGGGGCCGCAACCTTCGCCATCTGGCGGTTAACTAAGGACAGCAAGATGAAGAGTTTGACCTCATCAGCCGGTGTTTCAGCACTGCTGGGAATTACGGAACCGGCCATCTTCGGGGTTAACCTGAAGTTCAAGTTCCCGTTCTTCTGTGCTTTAGTTGGTTCGTGTGTGGCATCATTTGTTGCTGGGCTATGCAAGTTAGGGGCCGCTTCCCTCGGTTCCGCCGGGTTCTTAGGGTTCTTATCAATCCACATTGCTTCCCGGTTGACGCTGCCGTTCTACGTTGGGTGTGAATTACTGAGTTTCGTCGTCGCCTTCATCATCACCTTTGTGTACGGGAAGAAGCACATCGACCAGGTTAACCCGGCCAGTGCAATGGTTCAGGAAAGTGCCACGGCCGTTTCTGCCGACGAAGCCGCTGCGGTTGATGCCAAGGCAGAACAGGTTGCTAAGGAAGAATTAAGTCTAAACGACGAAATCATTGCTTCCCCGGTTACCGGCCAGTCAAAGAGTTTAACTGATGTAAATGACGAGGTCTTCTCCACGTTAATGATGGGGAACGGGGCTGCTGTTGTTCCGAGTGACGGAACAATCTACGCGCCAGTCGACGGTGAAATTACGATTGCATACGAAACGAAGCATGCTTACGGATTGAAGTCCGATAACGGTGCTGAAGTATTAATCCACATTGGGATCGATACCGTTAACCTGAAGGGCGCCCCGTTTGAATCATTTGTTAAGCAGGGCCAGCACGTTAAGAAGGGTGACAAGCTGGGGACGGTTGACATCCAGCAGGTAAAGGATGCCGGGCTTGACCCAACGGTAATGGTGGTTATTACTAACACGGCGAACTACGCCGCCGTTGACCGGATTACCGAATCAAAGGTGGAACACGGCGATCAGTTAATTGCCGTTACTGTTAAGGAATAACCGCCCTGATAATTAAAGATAAGCAAAAAATCCGGAGGACCAGTTTGGTCCCCCGGATTTTGTTTATCCTGAATCTTTGCATTAAGACTACTGTTCGTCTTCGTAGACGTAGTTGCGCGTCATTGGAAGACCGGCGCCACTTGGGCCCTTGGTCAGCAGGTACTGCATGACATCCACGTTTCCCACCTGGAAAACAGCCGCGCACGCCTGGAGGTAGAGGTCCCACATCCGGGCGAACCGTTCGTCAAACATCTGCTCAACCTCTTGCCGGTGAGCGTTAAAGTTTTTGTCCCAAATTTCCAGTGTCTTCTGGTAGTGGCGCCGTAAACTCTCAAGGTCAGCAATCTGCAGGTTGGCGTTGGTGATGTGGTCGATGTTTTCAACGACCCCTGGAATGTAGCCGCCCGGGAAGATGTACTTATTAAGCCAGGCATTGTAGGCCCCACCCTGTTGCCGGGTAATTCCGTGGATGAGGGCCGTTCCCCCGTCCTTGAGGAACTGGTTAACCAGCTGGAAGTATTCTGCCAGGTTTTCCTTCCCAACGTGTTCAAACATCCCAACACTTACCACGTAGTCAAACGGGGCGTGCTTCAGCTTCCGGTAGTCTTCGAGGAAGATTTCCGCTTGGCCTTCAAGCCCCTGATCCTTAATTTGCTGTTGGACGTAGCGGTACTGTTCTTCACTAAGGGTGATCCCCGTAACCTTCATGCCGTACTTCTTAGCAGCTGTAAGCATCAGTGTTCCCCAGCCACACCCAATATCAAGGAGTGATTCACCCTGCTTAGGGTGGAGCTTGTGGAGGATGTGCATGACCTTATTCATCTGGGCTTGCTCAAGGGTATCGTCGGGGTGTTCAAAGTAGGCACACGAGTACGTCATCGTTGGGTCAAGCCACATCTTATAAAAGTCATTTCCGATGTCGTAGTGGGCGGCAATGTCCTTTTTGTTGTCCTTAACCGAGTGGGTCTGCTTCTTGGGCAGGAGGTTCTTGATCTTTGAGTTGTTCATGAAACTGCCCGCTGATTCATAAGCGGAAACCAGCAAACGCTGAAGGGAACCATCAACGTCAACGGTTTTGTCCATGTAGGCTTCACCTAAGCAGAGCGAAGCGTTCTTGATGAGGTCAGGAATTGAGATCTTGCCGTTAAAGGTGATGGTCGCCTCGGGTGCCCCATCACCGCCGTACTGTTCCGTTTTTCCATCGGCAAATTTCACCTTCACCGGATAGTTAAACGAGTGTTTCAGTACTTCCTTGAAAAACAAATCATTCATCATGTGAAAGACCTCCTTGGAATTGATGAAGTGCTTTCCAGGTTAATTGTAACGCTTTTGCTAACTGTTGGTAAGTAATTGCGGTACGCAATGGTTGTCATAAAATTATTTCACATTTTTGGTAGTTTACACTTGTCATATACTACAAAAGTGGTATACTAAGAAACGTAAGGAAGTGATGGCGATGAAGATCGACATCAAGGCATATCTCGGTGCAAACCAATTAACGATTTACCGGGTGTCGAAGGAATCAGGCTACGGCTACACGACCTTGCACAAGTCGTTCAATAAGCAGCAGTCCAGTGCGACGTCGCTGAATCTTCGGGATCTCGATGCACTTGCTCAGGCGCAGCATAAGCGGATGTGGGAAGTGCTCCGGGAGCTTGAGGAGCACTACTTACGGGACGACGATGAAGGGTAAACGTAGTTGGAAGTCCGTTGGCGTGCACGAGCAGGTTGATGGACTTTCGCCGTTAAACGAGTACCGTAAGAATTAGAGGATGTAATAAGGAGGAATGTGTTATGGCTAAGATTCCAGTAGATCCATTTGACGATGACATGAACAGTATTTTTAACCAGTTAATGGGCGGGATGAACGGAATGAATTCGGAACGGCATTACCTGGTAAACGGGCGCGAGTTAACCCCGGAACAATTCGCAGAGTACCGGAAGACCGGTAAGCTGCCGGACGGAGTTGCGCCGCAGCAGGCCGCTAAGCGCGGACAGGCAAATGGCAAGGATTCAATCCTGAACAAGCTTGGCCGTAACCTAACGGAAGAAGCCCGCCAGGGGAACCTTGACCCGGTGATTGGCCGGAACAAGGAAATCCAGGAGACGAGTGAAATTCTTTCCCGGCGGACGAAGAACAATCCAGTGTTGGTTGGTGACGCCGGGGTCGGGAAGACGGCCGTGGTTGAGGGATTGGCCCAGGCGATTGTTGCTGGGGACGTTCCGGCGGCCATTAAGAACAAGGAGATTATCAGCGTTGATATTTCTGGCCTGGAAGCAGGAACCCAGTTCCGGGGAGCGTTTGAAGAAAACGTTCAGCGGTTAATTGATGAAGTAAAGAAGCGGGGCAATGTGATCCTCTTCTTAGACGAAATCCACCAAATTCTTGGTGCCGGGAGTACCGGCGACGGGAACGGTTCAAAGGGTCTGGCCGATATCTTAAAGCCGGCATTATCCCGGGGTGAAGTCACCGTCATCGGGGCAACGACCCAGGATGAGTACCGGAACACCATTATGAAGGATGCGGCCCTTGCACGGCGGTTTAACGCGGTGACGGTCAACGCACCGAGCGCAGCGGACACGTTTAAGATTCTGCAGGGAATTCGGAAGCTGTACGAGAAGCACCACAACGTTGAATTGCCGGATGATGTTTTGAAGGCAGCGGTTGATTACTCCATCCAGTACATTCCGCAGCGGAGTTTACCGGACAAGGCGATTGACCTGCTTGACATGACGGCGGCGCACCTTGCAGCGCAGAATCCGGTTGCTGACGTAAAGGAACTGGAAGGTCAGATTAAGGAACTGGCTAAGAAGCAGAAGGATGCGGCCGCCAAGGAAGACTACGAGGAAGCCATGAAGGATAAGCAGCAGATTAAGGAGCTGCAGTCCCAGATTGACCAGCACTCGGAGGACAAGAAGACGACGGCGACGGTCAACGATGTCGCAGAAGCCGTTGAGCGGTTGACCGGGATTCCGGTTTCCCAGATGGGCGCAAGTGATATTGAACGCCTGCGGGGCATCGGCGACCGGTTGAAGGGCAAGGTAATTGGTCAGGACGAAGCGGTCGATGCGGTTGCCCGCGCAATTCGGCGGAACCGGGCTGGGTTCGATGAAGGAAACCGGCCGATTGGGAGCTTCCTGTTTGTTGGCCCAACCGGAGTCGGAAAGACGGAACTGGCTAAGCAGTTGGCACTGGATATGTTTGGTAACAAGGATGCGATTATCCGGTTGGACATGTCCGAATACTCTGACCGGACGGCGGTTTCTAAGTTAATCGGGACGACGGCTGGATACGTCGGGTACGACGATAACGGCAACACGTTAACCGAAAAGGTTCGGCGGAATCCGTATTCAATTGTCCTGCTGGACGAAATTGAAAAGGCTGATCCGCAGGTAATCACGCTGCTCCTGCAGGTACTGGATGATGGTCGCTTGACGGATGGTCAGGGGAACACCGTGGACTTCAAGAACACGGTCATTATCGCAACGTCAAACGCCGGGTTTGGAAACGAAGAGCTGACGGGTGACAAGAAGAAGGATATTGACCTGATGAAGCGGTTAGCGCCGTACTTCCGGCCAGAATTCCTGAACCGGTTTAACGCCATCGTTGAGTTCTCCCACCTGACGAAGGACGACCTCAAGCAGATCGTTGATCTCATGTTGGCGGACGTCAACACGACGTTAGCGAAGAAGCACCTGGACTTGACCGTCAGCGACGACGCCAAGGACTACCTGATTGAGCAGGGGTACGACGAAGCGATGGGTGCACGGCCGTTGCGGCGGGTAATCGAACAACAGATTCGGGACAAGGTAACGGACTACTACCTGGATCACCTAGACGTTCAGCACCTTGAAGCGGTGATGGAAGACGGTCAGCTGGTTATTAAGGAACGGCAGGCCGAGACGAAGGAAGGTAAGGACGAAGAAGAGAAGAAGGATGATGATAAGGACTAAGTTTGGCGGAAACGTCAAATAGAAGAAGGGCGAAGTTAGCGGGAATTCCGTTAGCTTCGCCCTTTTGTTATGCCTTATTCAGGGTTGTCGTATTATACAAACACCGGAGCAACGCCCTCAAATAGCATTGCTCCGGTGTTCGTGTTTAAGATTAGTTGTTTATGAAGTTGTTATCGAATTACCGTACGTGAACGGCGAATGATGGTTCAAAGTATTGCATGCTCTGGATTGAAACAGATTGTCCCGGTTCCGGAGAAGCGATGAATTTGCCATTCCCAACGTAAATTCCAACGTGGTACGTTGCACCCTTCGAGCCCCAGAAAAGCAGGTCGCCTGGCTGTGCCTGGCTAACTGAAATCTGTGTCCCGGCATTTTCCTGCTGGGTGGTTACCCGGCCGATGTGAATGCCTTCGTGGGCGTAAACATACTGCGTGAAGCCTGAGCAGTCAAACCCAGCCGGCGTTGTTCCACCCCATCTATACGGTGTTCCGATGAAGGATTCAGCGTATGAAACGATGGAATTGTAGTTTGCCTGTGCCTGGTTAACCTGCTGTTGGTCCCGTTGAACCTGTTGCTGAGCCTGCTGGATGGCAGCAGAATGAGCAGCGGCATTAGCGTTGTTGTTCTGCTGTGTTTGTGCAGGAGCCTGAGCAACAGCGGCCGGCTTAACCTGCTGTTGTTGCTGAGCCTGTTGTGCTGTTGATGATTGCTGTGATTGCTGAGCAGGAGCGGATGACTGCTGAGCCTGGCTTTGCTGTGGACCGTTGTTAGGAGTAACAGCAGCATGTTGTAATGCGGCTAAACGCTGTTCATCCTGGTTTAATTGGCCTTCCTTGTTAGTCAGGTTTTGCTTGGCTGAGTTAACCCGAGCCTGAACGTTAGCCGGAACAGTGCGCTGTTGAACCTGCTGCGGTTGAGCTTGCTGCTGTGGCTGAGCGGCCTTCTGCGCTGCAACGGCGTTAGCTAACTGTTGAGCCTGGTTATTGTTAACCGCTGGCTGCTGGTTAGCAACCGGCCGCTGTGCTGTTTCCTGCTGAGCAGGAGCAGCGACAACAACGGCGTGACCGTAAACCTTCAGGATTTGTCCTGGGTGGATTAACGTGTCGTTAGCCGGGATATTGTTCAGCTTTTGTAACTGACTAACAGTCATGCCAAACTTCTGGGAAATAGCCCAAAGAGAATCCCCTGCCTGAACGGTGTAGTTTTGAACGTCGTTTTCATTAGTGTCCTTTGTTGGGATTTTTAGGTCCTGTCCCTGGTAAATCAACCCAGTCTGCTTGTTAATGTTGTTTAACTGTTCGATTGACTGGATTGAAACGCCGTACTTCTGGGCAAGGCCAGAAACCGTATCGTTAGCAACAACCTTATGGATTGTATCGGCATTAGCCGTTGCGGTTGTAACAAACATTGCACCTGCAACCCCAACGGTTCCAGCTAATAATGTCTTTGTTGTTTTTTTCAAGAAATTCACTCCTAAGAAATTAATGACCTAATTTAGTAAATACCCTTCTCCTGTTATCTACGTTCCATGATACACGGTGTGCATTGCAGGAACATTGTCAGAATGTTACAAGAACGTAACTTAAACGGTGAAAAACACCGTGCAAACACACTTAGTCTATCATACATAGCTTAAAGAGTAAAACTACGGTGCTTACTTAGCGGTATTTCTGAACGATAAACTGTTGAAAAGAAGTTAGGGTTGGTGAGTGCTGGTGATCGGAGTTAATGCAGAGGGCCGTCGTGAACTGCATGCTGCTGGCGGGAATATATGGGGGGTGTACGGAGATTTCTGCTAAACGTTTAACAGAAATCTTTTCTTTTATAAAATAATCAGCTAGAATAGTAAAGAAAGCGATTTATTTAGGCGAAAGGAACGATGCAGGATGGCAGTCAAGTACGGTGCAATTGAAGCCGGCGGCACGAAGTTTGTGTGTGCCGTTGGGACGGCGGATGAGAACAACCACGTAACGGTCGAGAAACGGGTTAAAATTCCGACGACTGTTCCGGAAGAAACGATGGCGGACGTGTTTGCCTTCTTTAAAGAGAACCCGGTTGATGCGATTGGAATCGCGTCATTTGGCCCGATTGACATTAACGAGTCGTCAGCGACATACGGGTACATTACGACAACCCCGAAGCCGGGATGGGCCAATTATGATTTTCTTGGTGAAATGAAAAAGCGGTTTGCCGTCCCGTATGGCTGGACAACGGACGTTAATGGCGCGGCTTACGGTGAATTAAAGTGTGGGGCAGCCAAAGGTTTGACGAGTTGCCTGTACCTGACCGTTGGGACCGGTGTCGGCGGTGGTGCCGTGGTAAACGGGAAGATTCTTGAGGGTTACGGGCACCCAGAAATGGGGCACATTATCATGCGCCGGCATCCAGATGACCACTACGAAGGGCACTGCCCATACCACCACGACTGTCTAGAAGGTCTTACGGCAGGGCCAGCCGTTGAAGCCCGGCAAGGAGGCGTAAAGGCATACGATATTCCGGAAGACGACCATGCGTGGGACATCGAGGCGTACTACCTGGCTCAAGCCTGCGTTGACTTTACGACGATTTTGTCACCGGAAATGATTATCTTTGGGGGCGGTGTTTCCCATCAGGAACACCTCTTCCCGAAAATTCGGCAGTCCTTCGCAAAGCAGTTGAATAACTATCTGAAGACACCGGACCTAGACAAGTACATTGTGCACTGTGCGCTGGGCGATGATGCCGGGATTACCGGGTGTCTGTTGCTGGCACGCGATGCAATGAACGAAGCATAGTTTAAAACAGTTATATATAAAAAGGCGGGTGATGAGCCCGTCTTTTTGTGTATTTAGACTTGTAAGGTGATTTGGTACATTATCAATCCCACCCGTCGTTAGGGTCAACAACGGGCGGTTTATCAGCCGCATTTCCGCGTGTCTCGCGGTCGCTTAAAAGGGTGGGGTTAGGCCCACACAGAACCTAACCATTTTTCTTACTCGTTAAAGTTGCCCGTTTCGACGTCGCTCAGGAACTTCTTGAGGTGGGCGAAGTAAACCGGCGCGTTGTCAATCATGTGGTGGTGGCCCCCACCCGGCGTAGTTTCTAGCCGAGCATGCGGAATGTCTCGTGCCATCCGCTTAGCCGTTGTCAGCGGCATTGTTTCATGTTCCCCGAATGTCAGCAGGGTCGGCATCGTGATCCGGCTGAGCTGATCCCGGATGTCCCACAGCTTCAGCTTACCGGTAATGACGAATTCGTTGTTCCCTTGGAAAGCGTTGTACACCGGCGTTGCCATCGTTGAAATCAGGTGCCGGATGGCTTCCGGTTGCTTCCGGTCAACGTACTCGCGGTTAAGGACGTCAACGTATCCCTGGTACCGGGCGTTGTCCAGGTCGTCCTTCTCTTCGCATTCCTTCATATAAGCGACTGCTTCTGGGGTAAGCGTCTTTTCCCGCAGTTCGTTGATGTGGGTGACGTACTCGTCAATGTTATCAACCATGCTGGAAACGATTAACCTCTTCAGGTGCTGCCCGTACTTCAGGGCGTACATCATGGCAAGCGCTCCGCCCCATGACTGGCCGATCAGGTAGAAGTTGTCCAGTCCAAGCTTTGTCCGGACTTCTTCCAGTTCTTCCAGGTAGTAGTCGTAGGTAAGGTACTCGTCGGCGATTGCCGGGTCAGAGTAGTCCGGCTGGTCAGAGTACCATGACCCCAGCTGGTCGTACATGGTAACCTGAACGCCTAGATCGGCAAGCTGTTCGCCGAAGTTTTCCCAGTATTCGTGGTTGCCACCAGGGCCCCCGTGGAGGCACAGTAACTTGATGTCGCCGTGGCCCTGGGTGTTGGTCCAGATGTGGTAGCCGTTATCGAGGGTAACAATTGTTGTTCCTTGACGCATAAAGTCCACTCCTTTAGTGTTATTACTTTTATTCTACCATACTTAAACGACCGGCCGGGACTGAACCGTCAGCTGGGCACCTGCCAGGTCAAGGGTGTAGCTGGCCTGCTCGTTTCCCCGGACGGTCATTCCCATGTCAGTGGCGTACACCACGAGGCCAAGCTGGTGGCCCGCTTTTAACCGGTAAAACATGGGCTGGAGGGCAAACGTAACCGGGTAGGTAGTGCCTGCGACCAGCTCGTCGGTTTGCCAGAGGTTGGTCCGGTTTTGGAGGTTCCGGTGGCCCTTGGTAATCATCTTAAACGGTGTCTCTTTCTTTGCGAGTTTAAACTCAACGAGGTCTTCCTCGCGGAGGTGGAACCCGTGATCAATCCCCCGGCGTTTAAGCACGGTCGGGGTGGCGTTAAACCGGCGGGCGATCCCGTAATCCACCAGCATGGAGCTGACTAATCCGTGGTCAAGGGTGGTTGCTAAGGGAAGGGTCACCCGGGGTTGCCCTTCAAGAAACACGTCATGGTCCAGTGGCTGGGTCTTAAAGACGAGCCGGTTGGAGGTCATGGCCGTTGGTTTGTCTGTCAATAGGGCGGTGGTCCATCTCGGAATATCGACCCGGTAATGGTCAAAGTCAGCGGTAGCAAGGTGGTCGTTGTAGGATAATTGCCCTGTAGCGGAAGCGGCAGCCAGCGTATGCTCCGGGGTAGGGAAGTAGGTCGTCTGGGAACAGTCTGTTCCGCCCCAGTCGGAAAAGGCATGCCACGTTTCTTCCTGCGTGTTATCCTGCACTAACACATCAGGGAGGGCGGTTTCTGCCCCGTTATTAACGCCGTAGAGTTTGTGTGTCAGCCACAGGTTCATCATGGCGCTGAAATCCAGCGACTGGAAATTATTGATGTAAATGTGCTGGCCCTGGTGCAGGATGAGTTTTTGCTTAACCGGTAATTCCTTGAGCCCGTTCCACAGGTTAAAGACGTTGCGGAGCTTAACGTTCCAGTCGTTTAGCCCGTGGACCATCACGATATCAGCGGTAACGTTATGCAGGTCGTTAAGGTAATTCCGGGCATCCCAGAAGGCGTTGTAGGTGCCCCCCTCCCGGTCCATTTCCCGGGAAATATTTTGCAGGGCGGCCTCAAACTGGGACTTAATGCGGTGGAAATCGGCAGCCTGCTTGGTTCGGCTAAAGCACTCGGCAGCAAGTACGTCCGCGTCCTCACCGGGGAAGCCGCCCGGAGCGATGGCGAGTCCGCCGTCGCGGTAGTAGTCGTACCAGTTCGAGATGGCAGCTTCACTGATGATTGTTTTTAGGTTGGGAACGCCCGTTGTTGCACAGGCGGTGGCGAGTGTCCCCAGGTATGATTTTCCGGTCATGGCGACGTTGCCATTACTCCACCACGCTTGAATGGCGGCGGTGGCGGCGTGGTCGGTAAAGGCGGTTCGTTTTCCGCCTAGCCATTCAATGACGCTGGTTGCCGCCAGTGTTTCAGCGGCGGAGCCACACGTCCGGAGTCCGTCCGAATCGCGGGTCCCGATTCCGGCGGAGTAAACGACCGTAAAGCCCCGGGTGAGGAGGTATTCGTTGAGAGTGTACGCGAATTCACCGGTAAACGAGGCGGCCGCTGTTTTGGTAATAGCGCGGACTGGCCGTGCCGTGGGAACCGGGGTGTCTTCTGGGTGGACGTGTGGTTGCGGGGCGTGGTCGGGCGTCCTGCGTTTCAACGGGACGTCCACGTTGTGGGTCAGGTGCTCCCCCAGCTGATCGTTGGTTCCTTCGTTGTACGGGGAGGCGGTGTAAACAACTGGGACCCGCAGGCCAGCCGCGGTCTCTGCGGGGCGAATAATTTCTGTTCGAAGCAGATCACGCTGGCCGTCGTGGTCCGTATCAAGCGGGGCCTCGACGTAAACGACTTCCCGGATTACCTTTGCCGGGTCAAATACGGGCATGGCCTTGCCGTTAAAAATAACGGGCTTTTGGCTAGCGGGGAGCGAATAAAACGGCGCAAAGTACCCCCGGGTTGCGAGGACGTCGATGAACGGCTGCCCCGTTGGTGTTTGGGTAACCAGAAAATCGTACCAGCATTCAAGGAGGTCGGCCGTACCCTGGAGCTCTTCGTGGAAGGGTAACCCAAGGGTCTTCATTTTCGCGAGTGGTTGGGTCGCATCAAAGTCGGTGCCTGGTTCAAAGCCGAGGAGTTGCAGGGCGACCAGGTAAAAACTAGCCGGGGTGACGGCAGCGTGGGTTACGTATTCCGGGACGGCTTCTTCGGGAGTTGCCAGTAAGCCGGCAATCATTTGCTGTTTCATGGCCGGGGTGTGGGCCTCCGGGAAGGTGCGGCCGAGTAAATCCACCCATAACTCGGTGGGGGTTAACTTTAAGCTTTCATCATCGATAAACCGAATTGTTTTGAGTTCCTGCCGTTGTTGCTGGCGGGAGACGGTAATCCGCCCAAACTGGTTAAGTTTCATGGCAATTCCTTTCTGGGGGAGGCCCCCAATTCAAGGTGACGGTTAATAATTGCGTTTATTATAGCAGGCTTCAGGACAAAATTACCGGTTTGCCGTCAAAATCAGTATAATTAAGCGTAGATTATATTGTTACGGTGGCATGATGAAGAAGGAGTAGTGGGGAAATGGAGTACCTTGGAATCCTGTGCATTATTTTGTTGGCAACGGCCATTGCCGGGCATCTGAGCCGGCGGTGGGGTATCCCGGCGGTGATTGGGCAACTGTTGGTAGGAATTATTGTGGGCCCCGCCTGTTTAGGGATCGTAAAGTCAACCGCGTTCGTGCACACGTTTGCCGAAATTGGGGTAATTATCCTGATGTTTATCGCGGGGTTAGAAAGTGACTTGGGCCTTCTCAAACGGTTCTTTAAGCCGGCCTTGGCGGTTGCAGTATGCGGGGTCGTTCTCCCCGTAGGCCTGTTTTACCTCCTAGGATTGTCCTTCCACTTCAGCCAGGAGGAGGCCATCTTCTTGGGGGTGCTCTTTGCCGCTACGTCCGTCAGCATTTCCGTGGAGGTGCTTAAGGAACTCAAGCGGCTGGATTCGACGGAGGGAACGACGATTCTGGGGGCGGCGGTGATTGACGACATCATTGCCGTTTTACTGCTAAGTGTCCTGGTTAGCTGTTTTAGCGATGTTTCCAAGGCTGATGGGGGGCACGTGCAGTCTAACTTATGGTTGGGGTTGCTCTTCCAGGTGGTGTATTTTATTGGGATTTTTTTCCTCGTGAAGTGGATTGCACCGCTGTTGATGCACCTTGGCGAACGGCTGAGCGTCTCGGCGTCCGTGGTGTTAATGTCACTGGTTATTTGCCTGGGAATGGCGTACCTGGCAGAGTTGGCCGGATTAAGCGACGTGGTTGGTGCGTTCTTTGCGGGGGTCGCGGTGGCCCAGACGCCGTATAAGCAGGAGATTGATTCGAGCATTGAGCCGATTGGATACGCGGTGTTTATCCCCGTCTTCTTCGTTAGCATCGGATTAAACATGACCTTTGATGGCTTCTGGGAAAACCTGTTTTTCGTGGTAATTATGACGCTATTGGCCCTCGTTACCAAGTGGATCGGGTGCGGTGCCGGGGCCCGGTTGCTAGGAATGAGTGTGTCGGCCGCAAACGTCATTGGTGCGGGAATGGTTTCCCGGGGAGAAATGGCGCTTATCATTGCACAGGTTGGTTATGCAGCACGCCTGCTTTCGGAGCGGTTCTACTCCAGCGTGATTATGGTAATTATCCTGACAACGCTTGTTACCCCGTTTATCCTGAAGAATGCAATCCGGCGGCAGAAAAGGACAGCCAAGTAGTGTGGGTTTGCAGCGGGGTTAAATCGTGGTACGATTACGCTATCGATAAACAGTAATAATTATTATTTATAAGGAGGCGGCCGGTAATGATCGAGGAGGCGTTAGCCCTTCTACGGCAGAACCACTACAAGGTAACGAAGCAGCGGCGGGCGCTGTTGACGTATTTAAGTCAGTTTGAGCAGCAGTACGTCGACGTGACGGCGGTTGATGAATACATGCACCGCCTGTTTCCCGGGATGAGTCACAATACGATTTACCGCAACATTAAGGAATTTAGTGAGCTGGGAATCATTGAAACGCAAACGCGGGTTCATGGAATATGCGTTAAGTACCAGTGCGATTTTAAGCATACCCACCACCACCACTTTATTTGCCGGCAGTGCGGGCGGGTGATTGAGGTTGAGGTATGCCCGGCGGACCTGATCGGGGACCAGCTCCCGGGGTGTCAGCTGGAAGGCCACCGCTTTGAGGTGTATGGTTTATGTGCCCAGTGTGCGCACCGGGCTGACAAATCTTAATAAAAGTTTGTCACCCTCCGCGCGATTTTGTAGTAGGATAGAGAAAATCAATGAAATGGAGGGGTTGAACATGGCATACAGACCAGCACCGTTTATTACCCCGTTTGCGGTTTTATCAGCAGTCCTTGCGCTTGGTGCAACGAACGTTGTGGTGAACCGGGCGACGGGAACGGTTGAGGGTAAACCACGGCAGGAACAGGTTAGTTCTACGCCAGCCCCGGTAAAGAGTGAAAAACCGGCGGCAACGTCATCACGCGGTAAGGACCGGGAGGATAATTCCCAGACTCCAACCCAACAGCAGGAGAATAATAACCAACAGGCGAATGACCAGCAGAATAATGACCAGCAAAATAACGCCGGCAACCAGGGTAACGCCGAGAAGAACGAGCAGGGTGGTGACCGGACGTACCACATGAACACCAATGATGAACAAAACGGCACGAACGGTACAAACGGCGCTCAGCAACAGGGAAATGACCAACAGGGCGCAGCCAACCAGCAGGCTGGGAATTAGGGAGGTCCGGTAGATGTTTAATCTCTTAAGTATCATCAGTAGCTACCTCGGCTACATTAACGTGAACGTTAAGTTAAAGAACCGGATTTACACGGTTTTAGGGGCCCTCGGGAACCTGTACCTGTTATACGTTGCGCTCCGGTTCTTTGCGAATGGCTTTTACTTCCGGGGATTCCTGTTTATCCTTGCATTTGCGGTAGCGGCGTACTTCTCGTACCTGAACATTCTGTACTACTTCACGAAGGATAAGAAGTCCCGTTACGATATTTCCCCGGTAATTGAGCGGTGGCTACACATTGCGCCGCCGGAAGCAGCGGAAGAAGGGGAGATGCGGCGGAGCGCTGGCCCACAGCCAGGTTACATTCAAACCAACGGGCTGTTTGACGATGATCAGGAATTTTTACCGGCAGTGATTACCGCGTCCTCCCGGGAACGGGCCAATATTCAGCAGGTCGTCAGTGACCTTGAACGGAAGGGCTACCTGCAGCTGGATTACGCCGGAAAGTCCAACCAGGAAATTTACCGGAGCGGGAAGCGCCAGGCAGCGTTAAGTGCGCCGGTAACCTTGCCCTACTACGAGCTTGTTCAGACGGGAAAATACCTCGAAGTTTACGGGGGCGTTAACCAGATGGAACGGTTGCCACTCGGCCGGGTGAAGACGGTGGGTCTTTTACCAGCAGCCGAAGCGATGGCGCGGTACCACCTGTACCTGGCATCCGCGGCAATTATTAAGGGGCCGTACAAGTTTGCAGGGCGTTCCGACGTGGTTGTCCAGGCGCGCGACTTTGACCTGGACATTAAGGTGGCCTACCGCGAACGGGGAGCACACCCCCAGCATGCGGCCGCTGGTGTGGAAACCGGGGAAGAACTGCACCGGACACAGGCCCGGGAAATGGAAGCGGAAGAACAGGCTACTCACCAAACTTCCCGGCGTGCTGCCACGGCAGAGGATAAACCGCCTCTCCGCCGGCGGCAGGCCCAGCAGAAGTATTCTGGATTTCGTGATTTTTGGAAATAACGACTAACTAATAAAACTCCGTGAATTAACCGGTAATCCGGTCCGTTCACGGAGTTTTTGTAATGGTGAGCTGAGGTTAATCGGCGATAAATTGCTGGAGTCGCCCCGCAATTTCCGGGGAAACCTCCGCGGTAATCCGCGTGCCGTCCTCCTCGTAATCAGTCTTAATGATGGTGGCGTGTTCGTTGAGAAGTTCTAGGAACCGCCCCTGATCAAATGGGATCAGGTAGGTGTGCTGCTCATTGTCCTTGAACAACTCCTTTTTAATTGCGGTAATCAGGGTGCGAAGTGATTCTTCGTCCCGGGCGCTGTAGGTCAACTGTTGTCCTGTTAGGAGGGGATAGGGTTGCCCCGTTTTATCCGCCTTATTGTACGCGTAAATCATTGGGATGTTGGTAACGCCAATCTCTTTTAGGGTGCGCTCGGTGGTTTTTACCATTTCGGGCGCATGCGGATCGGACGCGTCAATCACCTGAACGAGCAGATCGGCCTGCGCCGCTTCGGCAAGCGTACTCCGGAAGGCCTTCACGAGCTGGTGGGGCAGTTTGCTGACAAACCCGACGGTATCGCTGAGAAGGATTTCCTTGTTGTCGGCAAACTTAAGCCGCCGCACCGCCGTATCAAGCGTCGCAAACAGCATGTCCTTTGTAAACACTGATTTGACTGCGCCTTCATTATCAACGAGGTTTAAGAGACCGTTCATGGTCGTGGATTTACCGGCGTTCGTGTATCCCACGAGGGCCACGCTCTTGAGCCCTGAGTTATCACGGAGCTTCCGTTTCACCTGTTGTTCCTTATCGATGTCCTTAAGCTCCTTATTAAGGGCGCTAATCCGTTTTTCAATGACCCGCCGGTCCATTTCGTGCTGGGTTTCCCCGGATCCCCGGTTACTCATGCCCCCGGCAGACTGCTGGTCAAGTTTTTCGGCGCCAGCGGTGTGTAACCGGGGAAGCTGGTACTGGAGTTGGGCAATCTTAACCTGAATCTTAGCTTCGCGGGTGTGTGCCCGGGAGGCGAAGATGGCCAGAATTAGGGCGGTCCGGTCCATAACGGTCATGTGGGTAATGTCCTCAAGGTTCCGGATTTGGGTAGGCGTGAGCTCATCGTTGACCACCAGAGTAGCTGCCTCCAGTGCGGTGCCAGCCCGGCCGATTTCTTCCGCTTTACCAGAGCCGAAGTAGGTGGCCGCAACTGGTTTTTCTAATTTTTGCCACACGTCTCCGACCACCTGCATGTTGTTTGCAGCTGCCAGTTTTCCCAGTTCGTCCATCGTATATTCAAAGTCCGTTTGTTCGTTCTCAATCCCGCAAATAATCACGGGTTCGGGAGGGGTATCCAACACACTTTCCATCCAATCTCACCTCGTTTATTCAATCACCGTCATTATACACCCCGGACGGCCGGTAATTAGTATTCCTGATCGTCCCGGTAGTGGTCGTAGTATGCAACCTGGATGTTATTCGGTGAAACGGTCAGCTTGGTAACTGAGCCGTTTAACGGGCGTTCCTTAACAATGTCGATTTCCGGGGCGTACCGGTGAACGATGCTCCGGATGCACGTTCCGTGACTGACGAGCAGGACGCGGTCGCCATCATGGTGGTTTTGCCGGAGCAGGTCAAAGCCGGCATCGACGCGTTCCCAAAACTCGGCGTCGCTTTCGCTATCGTGAAACGGATCAACGGCCTTCATCATGTCGCGCGATTTTTCCAGGGAAAACTTCGTAATGAGTTCCTCAAACGTCTTGCAGCCATGCGGCATTCCGACCATGATCCACGTGTTGGCAGAATCCTGTCCCTCAAAGTAGCCGTAGCACTGCTCCCGGAAGTAGTGGAGTGCGGTCGGGGTGTCAAACTGCGGGGTAGCCTGGTTTTCGTCCATGATGATCTTGCAGGTCCGGGCCGTGCGGGTCATGTCGCTGTGGTAGACGCGGTCAAAGTTAATCTGGGCAAGGTGCCGTCCCGCCTTGTGGGCGTCCGCAATCCCCTTGGCGGTTAACGGAGAGTCGCACCAACCCTGCATCCGCCGGTACTTGTTGAGTTGGGTTTGGCCGTGTCGAACCATGTAGACTGAGAATGTCATTGAATCGCCTTCCTTACTGTGTGGTGGTTGGGTTAAGTATAGCATAAGGTGCGGAGCCACGACCTTATCCCCATAACGGTAATCAGACGAAGGGCGCGGAACGCGGCCAAGGAAGATTGCGTTATGGGGGTAAAAGGGCGTGAGCGGAGCCCGATTAAGGGAAGGTGCGGAGCCGTTAAGGAGGTGTGGAGCCGCTGCGCCCGGTAAATAAATTGCCGCCAGACGTAGGACGATGGAATCGTCCAAGGAAGGGGGCATTATTTACCGAAAGGCGTAGCGAGCGGAGCCTGATTAAGACAAGAACGTGAGCGGAGCCCGATTAGGAAGGTGTGGTAAACAAAAAGATAACGGTCACCGCACTGCCGATGACCGTTATCTTTTTATTGTTTAATCCTGTTCCACCAGTCGCTTGATTCCGCGCACGTCCGCGGGGTTCCCCGAGAAGATGATGTGATCACCCAGTTGCAGGCGGGTGTTACCGTGAGGGGCAATGGCCCGCTTTACCCGGAAAATCCGGGAAATCGTAATGTCGTTGATGAACGGCAGGTAACGGATTTCCATGCCGTCAAAGATTGAATTATTGACAACCACTTCGTAGAGGCGGGCGTCCGGGCTGGTAATAAGCTTCAGCGTTGACGGACTGGTAATGAGGGAACGTAGGCTTCCGACATTGAAGTCAAACATGCTGTAGAATTCAATGCCCAACCGCTGGAGCGTTTCCTCGTGGGTACTGAGCGGGTCACGGCTTTCAAACCGGGTGATGACCCGCTTAACGCCGTACTCCTTGGCGGCCACGGCAAGCCGGTAGTTAACGTTGCTATCGCCGTGGCAAAGGACCAGCACGTCGGTGTCAAAGACCTGGCTGGCAATTAAGTCCGCCGGTTCCAGCGAATCCAGGAGCGTTAGGTTAGCTTCCGAATTATACGTGGAGTAGTTGCGGGCGATGTTGGTGTACAGCTGGGTGTCGTACCAGTCGCTTTCAAGCTGTTGGCTGGCCGCAACGGTAACCAGCCCCACGCCGATGATGTGGACCGTTGTTTTGTGGTTGTCTTCTGGAGCGGGGTGGTATCCGCGGTTGAAGAGCAGTGGACACACAACGCACGTGAGGATCGCTGCCAGCAAGAAGGCGCCGGACTGGGCCGTGGTGATGGCATGCAGCTCCTGGGCAACTTCCAGGGCGGCCAGGATCAGCGTGATGGTGGTCCCCGACAGCACCGCGCCCATCAGGGAATTGGCCCGGTTAAACCGCAGCCGCAACCCGAAGTAAACCGGGAGCTTTGCCAGCAAAAAGGCACCGAAGATGACGGCAATCATGATGAGCACATTGGGGCTGGTCAGGAGGGCTGGGATGTTGAGCTTGACCCCGGTGAGGATGAAGAACACCGGGATGAAGAACCCGTAACCGATGGAATCCAGCTTGTGGAGGGTTTCCCGCTTGGGTTCAAGGAGCTTGACCACGATGCCGGCAACGAACGCCCCCAGAATGTTTTCGGCGCCGGTGGCCTCCGCAATGACCACGAGGGTGACGATCACGAAGAACGCCAGGCGCATGTCAATCTGAGTCGTCGGCTTGTTTATCCGGTCAAAGAACGTGAAGAACGACTTGAACCGGCGGAAAAGAATGGCCCCGGCGATGAAAAGCAGCGAAATAAGCCACAGGCTGGAACCCTTACCGGCGTATAAGGCAGCGTACACCGTCAGGGCTAACATCGGAACAACTTCTCCTAGAACCGCGATTAACAGGATGGTTTGGCCGTACGGCTTACTGAGAAGGCTGTTTTCCTTTAGGAGGGAAATGACTAACCCCAGGGCGATGGTGGCCAGCAGAATTGTTGCTAGCCAGATGTCACCGAAGAGGCCGGTGACCTTAAAGATCAGGGCGAGGGCAAACGATGTGACCACACACAGGGTGTACGCAATCACGGCGGTTAAAACGGGCGAAAGTTGTTTAGGTTGCTGGCGGGCGACCTTCTTTTCAAGCGGTGTCCGCGGCTCGCGGTTCCGTTGGAAAAGGGAGAAGTCGATTTCCATCCCGCTCAAGAACAGCAGGAGGATGACCCCCAGGGTGGAGAGGTCGCTGAGCAGGCTATTAATGTGAATTACGTTCAGGCAACTCTGGCCCAGGATGATCCCCACGATGATTTCCGCCACGGAGGTGGGAATGATGCTGAGTTTAAACCGCGAGAGTAACATGGGGGTTGCAAATGCGGCCAGGGCAACAATAACAAGCGATAAATTCATAGGTGAACCTCTTTCAATCTCTTAGTGACTTTTACGAACACGTTGGATTAGGTGGGTAAGGGCTGGAATCCCGGCAAACACCGCGATAATCCCCAGAAAAACAACGGTGAAGTGGTGCCGGACAAACGGAATCCGGCCGAAGAAGTAGCCGATGCCGGAACACAGTGCCGTCCAGAGAAACACGCCCCAGAAGTTGTACCAGCTAAACCGGCGGTAGTCCATCCCGCTCGTTCCGAGAACCAGCGGAAGAAATGAGCGAATCACCGGAACAAAGCGGCCGAAGATGACCGTTTTGCCGCCGTGCCTGTGCAGGAACTGCTGGGTTTGGCGACGTTTTTGGTGTGAAACCATGCGCTGGAACCACGGGCGGTCGCCCACCAAGCGGCCCAGGGTAAAGTTAACCGTATCACCGAAGAGGGCCGCACAGAAGAAGAGGGGGACGAGAAGCCGGATATCGAGTGCCGGTGAAAGGGCGGCCAGTGAGCTGGTTAAAAAGACCAGCGATTCACCCGGAAGGAACGCCAGAAACACCAAGCCGGTTTCCATAAAGACCATGACAAATAACACCACGTATATCCACCCGCCTAGTGCGTGCACTGCGGGAAGCAGATACTGATCAAAGTGCAGTAAAACGTGGATTAATTCGGTCACAAGCACTCCTCCCCTCAAGGCTACTATTGGTGAATATGATAGCAAATTTTATTTTCAAAGGGGAGCATAACCTCTTTGGGCGGGGAAAGTTGGTCGCCCCTCCGAAAGGTGATAGAATAGAATGACATTATTTGGCTAGTAGGGAGTGAAGTGGAATGGCAGAAAAGGATGTGCGTCAGCAAGAACAATGCCGGATGGATACCGTTGTGGAGAAAATCCATGCGGCTGAAGACGTCCGGCGGCAGGAAATCGACCGGGCCAAGCAGGAGCAGCGAATCGTTGATGCGGATTTTAAGAAGAACGTCCGCGTCAAGGTGTCGACGTATTCTGGGATGATGGATACCGCCATGGCGGTGCGCCAGCAAAATCAGCTTCTCCAGGAACGGGAAAATGCCCGGGTGCATGCCCAACACGAGCTAACGATTCTGGAGAAGTTAGCGGAGCACCCCTACTTTGCGCGGATTGATTTTCAGGAGGAGGGCGAACCCAAGCCGGAGACCATCTACATTGGACTCGCCTCCTTTGCGGAAACGCCGGACCACTTTCTGATTTATGACTGGCGGGCGCCGGTTGCCAACCTCTACTACGACGGTGGACTCGGGGAAGTTACCTACCAAACACCGGTGGGCGAGCAACGGGCGACGGTGACGTTAAAGCGCCAGTTTAACGTTGAACACGGCAAAATTACCGCGGCCTTTGACACGGACGAAGCGGTTGGGGATCAGATGCTGCTGACGGCTCTTCAGGGACATTCGGGCACTAAAATGAAGGGCATCGTCACGACGATCCAGCACGAGCAAAACCGGATTATCCGCAATACCACGGCGGACCTTCTCTTTGTTCAAGGGGCTGCAGGTTCCGGGAAAACGTCGGCGGTCTTGCAGCGGGTTGCATACCTCTTGTACCGGTACCGGGGGAAGATTACGGCTAAGCAAATCGTGCTGTTCTCTCCCAACCAGCTTTTTAACGACTACGTTGACCGGGTGCTCCCGGAAATGGGCGAACACAACATGGAACAACTGACGTACTACCAGGCACTTCAGCGCCGGGTCCCTCACCTGCAGGTCGAAACGCTCCAGGAAAGGTTTACCGCCCAAGATGATTCCGTAACGCGGCGGGTAAACCGCCTAAAGGAGAGCCTGCAGTTTATGCGGGCCTTACACGAATATGCGACCCTACTAGAACGGGGCGGGATGCAGTTTACCGGGTTGTGTCTGGACGGAAAGGAAATCTTTTCCCGGGAAATAATCGCGCAGATTTACTACGGCTTTAACGAAAACTACCATCTCCGCAACCGGCTGATTGCCACGAAGGAGGAGCTCCTCCGGCGGCTGCAGCGGAAGATTAAGCGGACGGCGAAGACCGATGCGGTCCAAAAGGCGGTCCAGGGACTCAATCAAGATGCGTTAAATGCCCTGTACGGGGATCATCCCCGGGACTTCGCGGACGGGGACGCTGAGTTTAAGTTCCTGACGGAAGCGTACGTGACCCAGCAATTTGCGGCGGTGGCGGATGACATCCGGAATAACCGGTTTATTGACGCGACCGCCCAGTACGTTAATTTCCTGGGAAATGTTCCGCGGCTGGTTGACCTGCAGGAATGGCACCTGTCACCGACAGAGTGGATGCAGGCGGGGAGCCGGACCATCGCGGCCTTTCAGCGCCAGCACATTGCCCTTGCAGACGCGACCCCGTACCTGGACTTATACGACCTAATCACGGGGCGGCACGGGATGCGGAAGATGCGCCATGTCCTGATTGACGAAATTCAGGACTACACGCCGTACCAGTTGGCGTACCTGAAGGAGTTGTACCCGCGGGCGAAGTTTACCATGCTGGGCGACCTTAACCAGTCAATCCTCACGCACGAAAACAGCCGCACCCTCCTCGAGCAGTTGCGGCCCCTCTTTGATCCGGAAAAAACCCAGGTGGTCCAACTAACGCGGTCCTACCGCTCAACCAAACAACTGACGGACTTTACGCGGGAATTGCTAGTTGACGGGGAAAAGATCGAGGCGTTTGACCGGGAAGGCCCCGTTCCTGAAATGGTAGTCGGGCAAGACCGGGGTACCCTGGTTAACCAGGCAGCCGCCACCCTCCGCCAGAACCACGAGCGGCAGGAGACAACGGCGGTGATTACCCGGACACTAAAGGAGGCCCAGTGGTTAGCGGCCCAGCTCAAACAGGCGGGGGTAGCCATGACCGTTATTAAAACGGAGAACCAGCGACTGGTTGCCGGACCAATCATTGTACCGGCGTACCTAGCGAAGGGGTTGGAGTTTGACGCGGTCATTATGTGGGATGCGAGTGCGGCTAATTACCATGACGAAGCGGACCGTCAGCTGGTATACACGATCTGTTCACGGGCGATGCACCGGCTGATGATTACGGTAACGGGGACGCCGAGTCCATTGTTTAACCGGGTGGATCCAAGTCTGTATAAGGTTTGCTCGGATTAGACATAGTTGATGTTTACAAAATACGGGGAATTAATCCTGGTTAGTGGTGTTTACTAACCAGGATATTTTTATGTAATGGGGGTGCTCATAAAATGAAAGTGGGTGAATGATTGGATAGAACTAAATCAATACACAAAAAAGATGCAATTAATTTCAATTAAATTATTCACAAAAAGGTGGGGGAGGGGGTAAAATGACCTCCTGAAAGCTACTATAACATAGGGGGTACTACGATGCGGACTACGGAAATATCAAAAAAGTTTATTTTCAGCGCAGCGGCCTTTTTCGCTGGGTTGGGAATGGGGAGCGTGATTCATGCTGATGCGGTTCAGGCGTCAAGGAACACATCGAATCCAGTAGCAGCACAATCTTCAACCGTTCGTCAGTCGCAGGCAGCGGTTCCGCTCGGGCAACACCAGTCAGCTAAAGCATCCGGCCAAACCACTCAGCCAGTGGCGGCTAAATCGGTTTCGCGGGTGCCGGTTCAGCAGGCGGCAACGAATACGGCGAGTGGGGATACCCAAATTCAGATTAGTGGGGCGGACTTCAATAAGTACATGCACGTTAACGGGAGCGCATCGTATAATTCTGCGAATGATACGGTGACGTTAACCCCTGACCAGGACCAGCAAGCGGGGCACGCGGCTATTAATGTTCAAATTGACATGGATCGTGATTTTTCAGTAAAGGCCCATGTTTTCCTGGGAAATAATCCGTCAAATAAGGGCGGCGCGGACGGAATTGCCGTTGGGTTTCACCCCGGAAGCGTAAATGAAGTGGGACAACCCGGGAATGCCTTTGGGCTAGGGGGAATTGCGCACGCGTTCGGCTTTAAAATGGACACGTTTTATAACTCAGAAGGCCCGAGTTCTTCGGAGAACGCTAATGCTGATCCGCAGCAGTTCAGTGGCTCTGGTGATGCATTCGGTGGATTTATCTATTCAGATGCCAACGGAGCTGTAAGCACATACGACCCAAGCAACAATTCAGCCAGTCCAGCACTTATCCCATCGCCGAACGGGCAGTGGGCCTGGCTAACAATGAAGTATGACGGCACCACCCACGTGATGACGGTTAATTACCAGGAAGGAAACTACAACCACACCTGGACAATGGATGTCTCGCAGTGGATTACGTCCCGTTACATGGCGTTTGTAGTCTCTTCATCAACGGGTTCGTACAAGAACCTGCAGCAGATGAATTTCTTTAACATTACGGCGTGGGTCCCTAATTCCCAGTTGTCGCAGTATAAGGAAACCGTTCAGGTAAAGTACGTAAACGAGTTAACCGGCCAGGAAATTGCACCGGTTCAAACGATTAATACTTACGATGGTGCCCAGTACACGACCACCCAACAAACCATTCCGCACTACACTTATGATAAGTTAGGAACCGGGAGTGCCCCGGCTGCTGGAATGTGTACGGGAGCAGGAATGGTTGTAACGTACGATTACATGCCAAATGCGGAGCATGCGGTGGTAAACTACGTCGATGGCCAAACCGGGAAGACGGTTACGAGTGCAACGGTTAACGGGCATTACGATGAGACGGTAACTTATAATCCCCAGGAAACGGAACAGGGACTAGAGAAGCAGGGGTACGTGATTGGGACAAGTACGCTGCCGGCGAATGACCAGATTACGTTTAGTCAGGACGGGACCGTGCCGACGTACACCGTTACGCTGCACCACCGGCTAACAACTGACACGGTAAGCGATAATCCTGATAACGTTGCGGGGTTAAGCAAAACCGTTACGGAGACGATCAATTACCGTTACGGGAGCGCAACGGGTGCGGTGGCGGCGCCAACGAAGACGCAGCGGGTTACCTTTACCCGGACAGCAACAAAGGATCAGGTAACCGGGCAAGTAACGTATGGGGCGTGGAGTCCGGCGGCAACGGAAAGTTTACCGGCCGTGCCGACGCCGCCGATTACGGGATATACACCAGATATTTCGCAGGTGGCCGCTCAAACCGTGACGCCAACAACTGCAGATACAACGACAACCGTGGTGTATACTCCTAACCCAGAAAAGGCAACGGTAACGTACGTGGATACGACAACCGGGAAGCCGCTGCGCGTGGTTTCAGTTACGGGAAAATACGGGGAAACCGTTCCGTATGATTCGGGTGCCATCGTTAAGCAACTCGAAAACGAAGGGTATACGTACCAGAGTACGACAATCCCAGCAGCAGGAATCCCGCTGACGACGGACGGGAAAACCGTAAATTACGTGGTTGATATGGGTCACCTGGTAACAAACGGATACAACCACGAATAACCCGGATAACGTAGCGGATTTACAGCGAACCGTGACCCGCACGGTAAAGTACCAGTATACTAACGGCCAGCCTGCCGCAGCGGCAAATACCACCACGCTGACGTTCACCCGGACGGCGCAGGTGGACCACGTTACTAAGCAGGTGACGTACGGCCCGTGGACCGCAACGGCCGGGACCACTTTCCCGGCGGTTTCTAGTCCGGTAATTACGGGGTACACACCGGATCAGGCAACACTTCCGGCAATCACAAACGTGACGGCCACAACGCCCGCTACGACGCAAACGGTAACCTATGCTCCGAATGCGGAGAGTGCGACGGTCGCATACGTCGACGATACAACGGGAGCGACCCTTAAAACGGTGACCCTCCATGGGAAGTTTGATCAGCCGGCAAGCTACCGTCCGGATCAAACGATTACTGGTTACACCCAGAAGGGCTACGCACTGGTAAGTAACGATTACCCGACGGACGGGGCAGTCTTCACAACAGATGGGGTGGTTCACCACTACGTAATTCACCTTAGGGAAACCACGACAACGTTTACCCCGAATAATAATCCGCGGCACCTGACACTTACCCATAAGGTGACACGGACGGTGAAATTTATTGGCCCGGACGGGAAGCAGTTTGAACGGCCCGTTGTCCAAACCATCACGTTTCACCGGACGGCAACCCTAAACAATGTCACCGGGAAAATTACGTACGGTCCGTGGCAGCCAGTAGGGACGCCGGTCTTTGGCCAGGTTCGGGTTCCGACGGTGGTCGGGATTGACCCGTCACCGGCCGTGGTTCCGGCGGAGAGCGGAGTTACTGCGACAACCCCAGACCACACGGTGACAATTAAGTACACCCCGAATCCGGAAAAGGTGACCGTCACCTACATTGATGAAACGACGGGGAAAAAGTTATCCGCAGTGACGGTCACGGGGCCGTACGGTTCAACGTCTCTGTACACCCCGAAGGCCACCATTGAGAAGTACGAGCACGGAGGTTATAAGGTTGTTCGGGATGACGTTCCGGCCGCGGGAATCCAGTTTAACGAAGACGGGAAGATAAAACACTTTGTGGTTGGGCTAACTGAGACAACGACGACGTACACCCCAACGGATAACCCCCGGAACCTAACCCTAACGCACGTGGTTACGCGGACAATTCGGTTGGTTGGTCCAAACGGGCGGGAATTAGCGCCTGCAATTACGCAGAAGGTTACGTTTGGACGGACAGCGACGATTAATAACGTTACCGGGAAGATTACGTGTGGTCCGTGGCATGTGATTGGAACAGCAACCTTCAGTGCGGTTCGCGTTCCGGCAATTGCGGGAATGATCCCTGAAATGACAACCGTTGCGGCGCTGACGGGAATTACGCTAACAACCCCTAACCAAACGGTGACGGTGGTTTATCACCCGCAACCAGTTTCACCAGTTGCCTACCGGATGACGACGGCATTGCCGCTATCCGGAAAGGCTCGCGAAGTGCGGGAACAGGCAAATTCCTCATCCCACCGGCAGCAGCTTCCGGATACGGGAGATGCTGTGGCTGGCCAGGCGAGTGGGATTGCTGTTTTGGCGCTTGCCGTTCTGTTAGCAACAGTAGGAAGCGTTCCGGACAAGCGGACTAAGCGGCACTAGCCGGAAAAGGAAAAGAGAATTATTGAAGTAAATGGAACGGGCAAAGTAGACTAGCGGCCGGATGAAGCATGGTTTCGCCGGTTGCCGGGCCTTCTTCAGCCCGTTTGCTTTAGCATTAGAACAGGGAGGTTGGAGTTAATTTCAACCTCCCTGTCGCTTTGTGTTTGGTTTATCGTGCTAATTAGTTATTATCCTGACTCTGGCGGCTGCCCATGAACTGACGGGCCGATGAAATCATGTTGAAACTGGCGAGTCGTTGCTTAAACCGGGCGGCCAGCATAGTAGTTAGCTCATCGTATGCCAAGGCGGAGTAGTGAACGCCGTCCGGTTGAAGCATTTTCTCCGGCGTAGTTGCCATGTGCGCGTGCCACGGAATCAGGTCACAGTGCGTCGTCGTGGCGACTTGCTGGGCAGCCTGAACGTACTCCTGAAGATGAGCATTAACGGTGGAATCATCTGCGACGACCCCGGGCGTAATCAGCAGGCACTTCTCCGGGGTAATTTGGCGGACGAGTTGCGTAAGGGCTGCAGTATATGTAGTTGCTGAAAGGGGCTGCTTTTGCCGGGCGTCTGCCAGACCGAAGAACGGCACCACGTAGTTTGGTTCGATTGCCAGAACGTCCGCTTGCAGCCGCTCCAGGGCGGACGTGATGGTACTGTTCGGGACACCCCGGTTAAAACAGTAGACGTCTTCCCGGCCAATCTTTGCCTTCAGCATGTCCGAAAACTTACTGGATGGATAGCCGTCCGTATAGCCGGCGGTGATGCTATCCCCAAAAAGAACAATCCGAATCATTGTGGTCCCTCCGTCAAAAGTTGCATTCCTATTATATGCGTTTTAATGGGGAAGCACTACCCCTTTTTGGGTTCGTTTCGCAGGGAGAAGATGATATAATTATGCCCGTCAATAGGGGGTGACGGGGCGATGCAAAACGAAATGAACTACTACCGGATTTCGCGGGCGGAATGGGCGCAGTTGGAAGTCCCCGCACGAATTGCCCTGACTAACGAGCAACTGGCAGCGATCCGGTCGGTTAACGACCAGCTGTCATTAAAGGATGTCCGGGAAGTGTACCTGCCGTTGGTACGGCTTTTGGGAATGGAACTTCGCCAACGCCGGCGTCACCAACAGGCCCAAGCAGCCTTGTTGGGAATCACTCCGGCGCCCGCCCCGTTTATCCTGGGGATTGCCGGGTCGGTTGCGGTCGGGAAAAGTACGATTGCCCGGTTGTTGAATTTGTTGCTGCGGCAGGTATTTCCAGACAAACGGGTGCAGCAGATTACCACCGATGGGTTTATCTACCCGAACGCCGAATTGAAACGGCGGGGGCTATTTGACCGCAAAGGGTTCCCTGAAAGCTACGATATGCCGCGGCTGATTACGTTTTTAAACGACATTAAAAACGGGGTGCGCGCCGAGGCGCCGGCCTACTCGCACGAAATTAGTGACGTGGTGTCGGGGAAGTTTGACGTGGTGGACCACCCCGATATCCTGATTGTGGAGGGAATTAACGTCCTCCAGCTGCCACCAAGTGAGCGGGTGTACGTGAGCGACTACTTTGACTTTTCACTGTACGTGGATGCGGCAGAAGAAGACATCGAACGCTGGTACCTTGAGCGGTTCGGGATGCTGCTGGAGATGGCGGCCAAGGACCCGCACAACTACTATTACCAGTACACACAGGGGCCGCGGGAAGACGCCTTCGCAATGGCCAAACGGGTGTGGCGGGACGTTAATTTGAAGAACCTGCACGAGTACATCCTGCCGACGAGAAACCGGGCCGACCTCATCCTTTCAAAGGACGGGCAGCACCGCGTAACCGAACTATTAATCCGAAAAGCATAGTTAACGGTGACTAATGTCCGGATTTTGACGCTTCGACCGTTGACCGGACTTTTTTTTGTATGTACAATGAGAACAAGTATTTTAAAACGAGGTGACGAGCGTGGCGCACGATATGCAATCATTCGATAAGATTCTCGTATTGGACTTCGGGAGTCAGTACAACCAGCTGATTACCCGGCGGATCCGCGAGTTTGGCATTTACTCTGAACTGCTGTCGCACAAGACAACGGCAGAAGAGATTAAGCGGCTGGCTCCAAAGGGGATTATTTTCTCTGGTGGACCGGATAGCGTAAACGATCCTGGGGCTTTCACGGTGGACCCGGAAATCTTTAACCTGGGAATTCCGGTACTGGGAATCTGTTATGGGATGCAGCTGATGGCCAGCATGCTTCCGGGCGGGCAGGTTGAACCGGCCGATAATAAGGAGTACGGAAAAGCCGACATTACGGTCACGCAGGATGACGCGGCATTATTTACCGGCATGGACCGGCAGCAGACCGTTTGGATGAGTCACGGTGACCTGGTAATGCAGGTCCCGACCGGCTTTACGGCGGTAGCAACGAGTGCCAACTGCCCGATTGCGGCCATGCAGGATTCCAAGCGCAAGCTGTACGGGATTCAGTTCCACGCAGAAGTACGGAACACGGTGCACGGAAATGAAATCCTCCGCCATTTCGCGTTTGACGTGTGCGGTGCGCAGGCCAACTGGACGATGGATGATTTCATCGACATGCAGGTGGCAAAGATTCGGGAAGAAGTCGGCGACAAGAAGGTCATTCTCGGTCTGTCTGGTGGGGTTGACTCCAGTGTGACGGCGGCCCTGTTAAACCGGGCGGTGGGTGACCAGCTAACGTGCATTTTCGTGGACCACGGGTTACTCCGAAAAAACGAGGCGGACCAGGTCATGGCTGCGCTTAACAAGGGCCTGGGCGTTCAGATTAATAAGGTGGATGCGGCGGACCGCTTCTTGTCCAAGCTCGAAGGAGTCACCGATCCGGAACAGAAGCGGAAGATTATCGGAAATGAATTTATTCAAGTGTTCAACGCCGAGGCGGCTAAGATGAAGGACGCCGACTTCCTTGCGCAGGGGACGCTGTACACGGACGTTATCGAAAGTGGAACGGACACGGCCCAGACGATTAAGTCTCACCATAACGTGGGGGGCCTACCGGAAGACGTGCAGTTTACGCTGATTGAACCGTTACGGACGCTTTTTAAGGACGAAGCGCGTGAGCTGGGGGAAAAGCTCGGGTTACCGCACGATCTGGTATGGCGGCAGCCGTTCCCGGGTCCTGGTCTGGGGATCCGGGTCGTTGGTGCCATTACGCCGGAGAAACTTGAAATTGTCCGTGATAGTGATGCCATCCTCCGGGAAGAGATTAAGAACGCCGGCCTGCAGGAAGACATCTGGCAGTACTTCACCGTCCTGCCAGGAATCCGGAGCGTCGGGGTGATGGGCGATGGCCGGACATACGACTACGCGATTGCCATCCGGGCCGTCACGTCCATTGACGGGATGACGGCTGACTTTGCCCGCATTCCGTGGGACGTTCTGCAGAAGATTTCGGTGCGGATTGTCAATGAGGTTGACCACGTTAACCGCGTTCTGTACGACGTGACGAGTAAGCCGCCGGCAACGATTGAGTATGAGTGATGTTATAGTACAACATGAAGAGGGAAGCCTAAGATAACGGCATTTGTAGAGGGGCAAATTTGGTAGAAAAGGCAGTTTATTGCAAGTTGTCTACCAAAAGTCTACCAAAAAACATCAGTAGATAATACGACGAAAGGTACTACGTAATTTAAGATTGCGTAGTACCTTTTTTGTTATTACATTGGCACACCATTGTTTTAAAATTGGCAGATTGCAATAAATAAATTGAACACTTCATCGAAGCATTTTTCGCATAAA
>DGYFJ06202__coassemble_1045_pt1 | contig 24276 bp, 18 predicted proteins | sample DGYFJ06202__metabat2_low_PE_017 | metagenome-assembled genome bin DGYFJ06202
GACCAATGGGTTTGAACAATCTTAGCGACAATAAAGGTACATAACTGAGGATGCATACCTAGGATGTGCGGTTTATGACAAGTTCGCCGTTTATTTTCATAGTCTTTCTGGGCTTTATACGGCATATACTCACCTTTAATCCGACGAAGTTCGCAGGAAGCCAAGTTAGGATTACGTCAGGAACGTTTTAGCGGAAACATACAACCACAAAATGATGAAATCGAACCAGGTCGTTACGCATACACCAATGCCAAAGAAGACGCCGAGTCATTCGGGGATTCCGTCACATCCAAGCTGTTGCGGTTCATCAACTTTACTGGTTACCCTACGGCAACATTAGCAGACCAGGTACTGGTGGTTAGTCGATGATGTTTTACTGGCAGGTATCGCTGGTTTAGCATTCATGAAGAAGTGCGAAGCATAGGATAAACCAACAGAATAAACATAGAATCCCACTGTTCACCTTGGACAATGGGATTTTTGTTTAGGGTGTAATAAAGTAAATGAGTAAATTATGTGGATAGGGAGAGTACATAACATATGTTTAATGTTTCTCGGTATGATTTTAAAGGATGTTGTCGTCAGAGTTTAAAGAGAATATGGGTTTGACTACTACCTAATGACTAACAAACTATGAACTTTAAGGTTCTTATGATAATAATAATTGTTTTTTTCGGCGAATTCTTTTGTTGCTTATATCAAATTAAGTGATCCTATAATTTATATCTAGTGTATGGAACAGGTATTTCGTTCTGTATCATTTTAGGAGTGTATTATCTGAATCGTAAATTCCGAAACGATGATATTTCAAAGTTTAATTATTTCATTTTATGGGGATTAATCGCCTTAAATGAAATAACTTCAACTATTTTTAATTATTATATGCACGGAGTCGGGTGGCCTGACCAAAGTTCGCTCTTTTGCTTTTATACTATAACTATGTTTATCTTCTTTGTTTACTGTTCAGGTGCACTTTTGTGTGCAAAATTTGGTTCAATAAAGAAATCCACTAAGGAGCCTATCATTTACTTTTAAAAAATAAGTATTATTCTTTTGCCCATAGGTCGTATTATATCGTTCTTTGTAAACTTGTTGTGATTTATAGTAATTACTTTAGTTTTGACCCCCGTTTTACGACAATTATTAAATTAATTCAAAATAATCTTGCCAGCACAAGTTACCAAAGAGAAGAAATTTAGAAGAGGCACAGATGTTTTAGAACAGCTACTACTGGTGAGCTTTGGATCGATTATATTTAGGATATTAATATTACTAAATTTCATCATGTTCTCCAATTTATCGAATCATCCAGCTATCATTTGATTTTGTTATAAAAGCTCATTCGCTTAAGCAGATAGCAATAGGTCTTCTGTTTATGTTTATAAAAGTGGTAATTATTGTATTCCTAATGATTTTCTAAGAAGAGGAATAATATGGGCTTTAAGCGTGGAAACAAATCGAACATATTTTTTCAAAACCTTACGAAGATTAATATATTACACGATATAGAGCTTTTTCCTATGTAGACCGCTTTCCATCTATATTTTATCTTATATTAATTAGATGCTCTAAAGTATTGTCGATAATTAGTTTGTGCTTAAACTGTTGGGTAAATATGTTCCAGCTCCTTTCGCACACCACTGATGATTTGTTTCGTATATGTGTCGCAAGATAGTAGCGTAATAATTGGCGTAACATCATAGATTGCTGGTTTAATCGTGTTGGTGTTCCACTTTGTGATAGTTTTATTTGAATACACCTTATAACAGTAAACTCGATACATGTTCGTAATGTAGATCATGTCACCGGGTTTACTTTATTCAAGCGATGGGAAATGATGGTTTGGAACATGTGGTGTCCGGATAGTGGATAATTATTTTGTCATATTTTTGATCTGGTCTCATCGTACAGGCACCTAATGCCAGGTAAGTACTGCCGGGGCCATAGTCCTTAATGATTGGCAGATAAATTTTGGCAGTGGGAATGCTAAGTTTACCGATTAGGGATGCGTGTTTGCTATTCCGGAGATTTTGTAATTTCATTGCTGCGTTTGCTTGTGTTGTTTTAGTGGCATCAACGCTGTTTGTTTCGAACAACATTCCTCTGCGTGGCTTGTTCTGTGGCATGCTCACTGGCATGACTAACCAGAAAGTATTGGGCGAACGATATATGAACGGTGACCATGCCTAATCCTGTAATTAAACAAATTTTGGCTAAAAATACTGCTACTTCTATATAATTACATCCCTCCTCCAAATTTCAAATGTGTTTTTATTATAGTATTAAGGTGTTAATTATATTGCTTTGCTTTTCATTTTGTGATATAAAATGAATGAATATACTGTATTCAAAGCATATTCTAAAATAAAGAAATATCAAATACAAAGGAAGGATGATGGTAATGAGAACATTATTAATTAGCGCTGGCATTACCAGTGCAATCATACTGGGAAGAAACTTGACCTTATCGGTAGAGCCAAACGTTGGCCAACAGATTAAATCGATTATCGGGACTGGTTCTAGAACGAACATCCAGGTGCTAGAGAACTTTTCCTGGCAGAAGGTGCTGCTATGGATTTGTGTGCTAGCACTGGTTTTCTGCATCGTTGTTTTCGTGGTGTTCTATACTCAATTAATGGAAAATAATCCGCAAAAACATTCAGTGGTAATTATCGGCATAATTATTTTCGTAATTATAGCTATATTAATAATCAACGTTCAGACGATCATTGCGATTGTTGTTAACTAAATGTTGGGAAATTATGCAGGAGAGATGATTAATAATAGCTGAATAACAAAAAGATTTCGCAGTTAACTTGAAAGTAGGAATGGGTGCGAATATCCCTCTGCGGATAAAAGAAAAGACCATTCTTGGCTTTATTTCGAGCCGTCAGTTCAGCATTTTATGCGTGGACGGTGTTCTTTCCGTGAGTGTTTTCCGAAATAAGGTTGAGAAAAAGTTAACTTTTCTCAGCTTTTGAATAAAGAAAGGCGAGCTAAATTTCATGATTTTTGATTCGCATCCTAAATTTTGGATTTACCTTGTCTAGGATTTGGGGTGTACATCATAAATAATGGCGTATTTAAATCGTAAATGAGTAATTTCGAAATATGCTTTAATTAAATAATGGCTGATTTAAAAAACATTAATAGGCGGTGGTTTTATGCAAACAATTGAGGCTAATATTTCGATTAAGATTCCGGAAGATTATGTGATTATTAAGCGCGTTGATTTCCAAGAACTTAGAGCTGAAGATGAAAAAGGTGTTACGTGGGGGCTTGCTGATATGAAACGAGAGCTTGGCATTCCTAAATCGCTGGAATGGATAAGAGAGGTTCTACTTAAACCGAACCGCCAAGAGATTGATAGAGAAAACGATGGTTGGTGTGTGTTCGGTGAAGGCAGGGGTCATCGGTATTCCATTCAACCGAGCGGAGCCAGGAAGTGGTTCGAAGAAAACTGGAAGCGGATTGATTGGGACGAACCGCTGGGGGGTTACGAATGAAAAGCATGCGGGAAGGTAAAAGGGAATAGTCCATCATAGTTGCTGATATGGTTATGCTTCCCGCTAGCGTAACCCCAAAACGTGCTATAATGAAACAACGCATAACAGTAAAGAAGGGACGATGGCATGAGCTTTTCAGAACAGACGCTGGACCTGCTGACGGCGGGGCAGTACGAAGAAGCCAAGAAGAAGTTTGCGTGGGCCCTGCGGAAGGACAACGATGAGATGGTCCACAGCCTGGCCGAGGAGTTGGCGGCCCTCGGGTTTACCAACATGGCCAAGCGGGCGTACGAGAAACTGCTGGAGCGCTATCCGGACGAGGATGAACTTCGGGTGGACCTGGCGGAGTTGGCGGTCAGTGCCGGGGATGACGACCAGGCACTCGACTACCTGGCGCAGGTTCCCCCAACGTCACCGGCGTACCTGCAGTCGTTGCTGGCGGCAGCGGACTTATACCAGACGCAGGGGTTGTTTGAAGTGGCGGAACAAAAGCTCCTGGAGGCGCTGCGATTGGCGCCGGACGAACAGGTCATTCAGTTTGCCTTAGCGGAGCTGTACTTTGACATCAAGCAGTACCGCAAGGCGGTGGCGTACTACCTGGACCTGATTAAGCAGGGGGTCACCCACTTTGCGCAGGTCAACCTGGTTCAGCGGCTGGGCGTGTCCTACGCCGAGGCCGGGAAGTTTGACCAGGCGCTCGGGTACCTCGAACAGATTCACGAGGAGGACCTCGATGCGGATGCCCGCTTCCAGCTGGCGTTCACGCAGCTGCAGCTCAAGCACTATGATGATGCGCGCAAGAACTTCGAAAAACTGCGTGAGCTCAATCCGGACTACGCGACGTTGTACCCGTATCTGGCTGACATCTACGTGCACCAGGGGGATCCGCGCCAGGCGTTGGCCATCCTGCAGGAGGGGATTGGCGTGGACGAGTACAACCCGCAACTGTACGAGCGGGCCAGCCGGCTGGCCGAACAGCTGGGGGATGACCAACTCGCCCGGCAGTACCTGCAGACCATTGTGGACCAGGACCCGGACAACGTGACGGGTGTGCGTTTGCTAAGTGACTTGCTGGTGCGGCAGGGCGATGCGGCGGCCAACCACGAACTGCTGACGACATACCTGAAGGATGGCAGCCCGGACGCCCACCTGTTGTGGAACCTTGGGCGGGCCGACGTGGCGCTCGACGAATACGATGCGGCCTTACAACACTACGATGCCGCCCGGGCAGAGTTAATGACCGATGCGGCGTTTGTGCGGGATGCGGCGCTCTTTTACCGCAATGCGGGTCGCCGGGACGATGCGCGCGAGTGCGTGGCGGCGGCTCTGCGGTTCGAACCGGATGATCCGGACATGCTGCGGTTACAGGACGAACTGCTTGATTAGGGATGTTTTAATATAGAAAAAAACGGAGGACGTGGCATTAGTCACGTCCTCCGTTTGTAGGGATTAACCGTTATTTACTCTGAACTTCATCCTCAGTCCGGTCTTCCGGGGCGTAGGTGAATCCTTCGCCGACGACCTCGTTAACATCCAGGATCGAGATGAAGGCCTTGTTGTCAATTCGGTCGACAATCCGTTTGACCGTGGTGAGTTCACCCTGGTTCATCACGCAGTAGACGGCCTTCCGCTGTTTGCCGGAGTAGGCGCCCTCGGTCATCAGGTAGCTGGCGCCCCGGTTTGTTTCGTCCATGATGGCGTGGGCGATTTTTTCCGGAAACTGCGTCATGATAATCATCCCGCGGGCACTGTACGCGCCGTCCTGGATGAAGTTGACGATCCGGGAGAACACGAAGGATGCCAGCAGGGTGTACATCATCCGCCGCAAATCAATGTAGGACAGCGAGGCGGTCAGGACGCACGCGTCCAGGGCAAAGAGGGTTTGGCCCATCGGAATTCCCATCTTATGTTCAAATATCTTGGCGATCACATCGGTTCCGCCGGTTGTCCCTCCAAAACGGTAAACCAGCCCGGAGCCACCCCCGCCGAGGATTCCGGCCAGCACCCCGGCGATGAAGAGGTCGTGGTGGATGTTGATGTGGATGGCGGGGAATCGCTGCCAAATCCAGATCCACAGTGATAGCATGACCGTCCCGTAGACGGTGTAAATCAAAGACTTTTTCCCGAGGTAGTGGTACCCAATGATAATTAGGGGAATGTTGATTAACAGCGTTGAGTAGGCCGGGTTAATGCTGAACCAGTACCGCAGGATTAGCGTGATTCCCGTCACGCCTCCCTCGGCTAACCGGTTGGCGATGTTGATAAACACCAGCCCAAACGCGTAGATGGCGGTCCCCGCACAAATCATCAAAAAGTCCACGAGGCGGAGCCGTTCGTCTGTTGTTGTCGTCATAGAAATGCCTCCTTTATTTTTAGTCGCTTTGCATATCGTATCATACGGGGCAGCTCGCGGCTAGCAAAGGGGGACTGCCGGGGACGAAGCGGACGGGGTGTGCTAAAATGAAAGGCAGTGAATTATGCGGAACGGAGGGCGAATTAATGAAGATTACGAACCTACCACCAGCCTTTGAGAAGGCCAAACCGGTGTTAGCCACGATTGAGCAGGGCGGCTACGAAGCGTACTTTGTCGGCGGGTGCGTCCGCGATACGCTGCTGGGGATTCCGCTCCACGACGTTGACATCGCATCGAGCGCCTACCCCGCCGAAATTAAGCAGCTCTTTAAGCACACCGTTGATACTGGTATCGAACACGGAACGGTGATGGTGCTGGATCACGGGACGGGTTACGAGGTCACGACCTTCCGGACGGAATCGGCGTACCAGGATTTCCGCCGGCCCGACCACGTGGAGTTTGTCCGCTCCCTCGGCGAGGACCTGAAGCGGCGCGACCTGACGATTAACGCCTTGGCCATGCGGCTGGATGGGACGGTGGTGGACCACTTTGATGGGTTGACCGACCTCAAGCACGGCATTATCCGCGCGGTGGGCGAACCCGCCGAACGGTTCCACGAGGACGCTCTCCGGATGATGCGGGCGGTCCGCTTTGGTAGCCAGCTGGACTTCCGGATGGATCCGGCGACGTTTGCGGCGATTAAGGAAAACGCCCCGCTCTTAGAAAAGATTGCGGTGGAACGGATTCACGTGGAGTTTATCAAGCTCTTGTTAGGAAAGAACCCACGTCAGGGAATCGACCAGTTCACGCAGGCTGAATTGTACCGGTACTGTCCGGGAATGGCACAGGCCCGCCCAGCACTGGAGCGGCTCGCGCAGTTGCCGGCCATTGATTTGCCGGACGAAAACGCGGCGTGGACGCTCCTGACAGCGGTGATGGGGCTGAACGAGAAGCAGACCGCCAAGTTTTTACGGCAGTGGAAGTGTGCCAACGACACCATTGCGGCGGTGAGCGCTGCCCGGATGGCATTGACTAAGTTGCAGGCAACCGGCGGGGATGCGTGGACGGCGTACACGGTGGGCCGGCCAGCGTTGGAACGGGCTAAAGTGGTTGCGGAATTGCTTGGCATTGCCGTTCCGGAAGATTTGCTGGCGCAGTACGATGCCTTACCGATTAAGGACAAGCATGAATTACGGCTAACTGGGCAGGACTTGATGAATGAGTTAGGGGTGCGGCCGGGGCCGGCGTTTGGCCGGGTGCTTGCGCAGGCAGAACGGCGCGTGGTTGCCGGTGAACTACCGAATGACCACGCGGCCTTGATTGCGTTTGCCCAAACCGTCCTGAAGGAGATGAGCGACTAATGCAAACGTTACGGGTGGAACACCTGACGAAGACCTACGGTGAAAAGACGCTGTTTGACGACCTGAACTTCATCGTGAACGAACACGACCGGATTGGCGTGATTGGGACGAACGGGTCCGGGAAAACAACGCTGATGAACGCCCTGAGTGGGGTGGACCCAGCCGATTCTGGGCAGCTGGTTAAACCCAACGATTACCGGATTGGCTACCTGATGCAGACCCCGCAGCTGGATCCGGATAAAACGGTGCTGGCGGCCGTCTTTGACGGGGCGGCGCCGGTGTTTCAAACCATCCGCGAATACGAAGCGGCGGTCGCGGCGTACGGGGAACACCCCAATGATCCGCAGGCGGAACGGCGCTACGTGCGGGCAGAAGAACGGATGAACCAGGAAGACGCGTGGAATGCGGATAACGAAGCGAAGGCGATCCTAACGCAGCTGCACATCAAGGACTTTGACCAGCGGGTGGGGACGTTGTCAGGCGGGCAGCAAAAGCGGATTGGCATGGCGCAGGTCCTCCTGCAGGCGCCCGACCTCTTAATCCTGGACGAACCGACCAACCACCTCGACTTTGATTCGATTGCGTGGTTGGAGGAGTACTTACAGGGATACAAGGGGGCGCTGATTATCGTCACCCACGACCGGTATTTCCTCGACCAGGTGGCAACGCAGATTTTTGAGCTGTCATTCGGGAAGCTGTACCAGTATACCGGGAACTACGAGGATTTTGTGCGGCAAAAGGCGGCGCGGGTTGACCGCGAGTTGACCCAGGAGCACAAGCAACAGCAGCTCTATAAGAAGGAGTTGGCGTGGATGCGGACCGGGGCCAAGGCACGCTCAACCAAGCAGCAGGCGCGGATCAACCACTTTCATGAACTGGAAGACAACCTCGGCCACGTACAGGTCGACGGCCAGGTCAACATTAATCTCGGCCAGCAGCGGCTCGGTAAAAAGGTGCTGGAGTTAAAGGACGCCGCGCTCACGCTGGGTAACCACCGCATCATGCAGGACTTTAACCTGCTGATTCAGGGCGGGGCCCGGATTGGCATTACCGGGATGAACGGTGCCGGCAAGACCAGCTTCTTGAATGCGTTGGTTGGCACGCAGTCCCTTGATGCGGGGGAAGTTGTTCGCGGTGAGACCGTTCGGCTTGCCTACTACAAGCAGCACATGGAGCAGTTGCCACCGGACAAACGGGTCATCAGTTATCTAAACGAGGTTGGCCAGAGCGTTGTTAACAAGGACGGCGACCGGATCAGCACCACACAGCTGCTCGAGCAGTTCCTGTTTCCGCGCTTCATGCACGGGACGTTGATCCGGAAGCTTTCCGGGGGTGAGCAGCGCCGGTTGTACCTTCTTAAGCTGTTGATGAGCCAGCCGAACGTTCTGGTGCTTGACGAACCAACCAACGACCTGGATGTCGGCACCTTAACCGTGTTGGAGGATTACCTGGAGCAGTTTAGGGGGACTGTGATTACGGTTTCCCACGACCGCTACTTCTTAGATAAGGTCGTGGACCAGCTCTTAATCTTCGACGGGGATGCGCGCATTGAACGCTACACCGGGCGCTTTACGGAGTACCTGGCGGCTAAGCAAAATGCAACTCAGGAGAAGGAAAGGGCGCAGGCCAAACCAAAGGCAGCGGTAAAACCGAACGACCCGGCGTCACAGGACACGCCAAAGAAGAAGCTGACCTACGCGGAGCAGCTGGAGTTTGATAAACTAGAAGATGAGATTGACGCACTTGAGGAGCAAAAGCAAGCCGTAACGCAGGAGATGGCAGCCAGTGCGGATGATGATTACCCTCACCTGGCGGCCCTCCAGCAGCAGCTTGACGACCTCAACGCCCAAATTGACGCGAAGATGGCGCGCTGGGACGAATTAAGTGTGTACGTCGACTAACTGAAAGGAGTCGGGGAAATGGCAATTGTTGAAACACCGTACCTGGGAATGATGCGGGACGTGTACGAACACGGATACAATAAGGATGATCGGACGGGGACGGGCACCCGGAGCCTGTTTGGCTACCAGATGCGCTTCCACTTGGCGGATGGCTTTCCGCTGTTGACCACCAAGCGGGTCCCACTGGGGCTGATTAAGAGCGAGCTTTTGTGGTTCCTGCACGGGGACACCAATATTCAGTACCTGTTAAAGCACAACAACCACATTTGGGACGAGTGGGCCTTTGAAAAGTGGGTGGCTAGTGACGAGTACCAGGGGCCGGACATGACCGACTTTGGGCTGCGTTCTCAGCGGGACCCGGTGTTTAACGAGGAGTACCAGAAGCAAAAGAAGCTGTTCTGTGAGCGGATCGTAAACGACGATGCGTTCGCGGCGAAGTACGGCAATCTCGGCAACGTCTACGGCGCGCAGTGGCGTCACTGGCAAACGCGGCGGGGAACAACGATTGACCAGATTGCTAACGTGATTGAGCAAATTAAGACGAACCCGACCTCCCGCCGGTTGATCGTGTCAGCGTGGAACCCGGAGGACGTCCCGGCAATGGCGCTCCCGCCGTGCCACACGCTCTTCCAGTTCTACGTGGCTGACGGTAAACTCAGCTGCCAACTGTACCAGCGGAGTGGGGACATCTTCCTGGGAGTGCCGTTTAACATTGCCAGTTACGCCCTCCTCACGCACCTGGTGGCCCGGGCAACGGACCTCGAAGTCGGCGACTTTGTGCACACGCTCGGTGACGCACATATTTATAAGAACCACTTCAAGCAGGTGGAAGAACAGTTAAGCCGGAAGCCGGTGGATGCCCCGACGCTGTGGCTTAACCCGGAGAAGCATGACTTGGCTGACTTTGACCTGGATGACATCAAGGTTCAGGATTACCATCCGGCCGGCGCAATTAAGGCACCCGTGGCCGTCTAGGAGGGATTGGAATGCTTGCGTTTATTTGGGCAGAAGATTCTGCGCACCACATCGGGGTGGATGGCCACCTCCCGTGGCGGTTGCCGGATGACCTGCAGTATTTTAAGCACACGACGCTCAATCACCCGGTTGTGATGGGGCGGCGGACGTTTGAGAGCTTTCCGCACCCGTTACCGCACCGCCACCACGTGGTGTTGACGCACGACCGGCAGTTGGCGGCCGGGTATGCGGATAACCCGCAAGTTGAGTTTGTGTTTGACCAGAACCAGCTGGATGACTGGCTGGTAGCACACGGAGACGAACTGGTCTTTATCATTGGCGGGGCCACGCTTTTCCGCATGTACGCAAAGCATGTGGACCGGCTGTACGTTACGCAGATTGAAGGAACGTTTCCGGCTGATACGACGATGCCGGCACTTGATTACGAGCAGTTTGAGGAAGTGCGGCGGGTTGCGGGCAAGGTGGATGAACGAAACCACTACGCCCATACTTTTGTGGTCTATCAGCGGAAATAAAAAATTGCCCTCAAGTGGGGTTGAAGGAATATCGTTAAGCTAATCGCCTTTTAATGAGCGGTTAGCTTTTTTATGGCGTGGTGGTTTGCTATAATGGAGTCACGACATTTAGTACGAATTATCAACTAATAGGAGTGATAACATGACGGATTTAACGAATAAGATCGCCATCGTCACGGCCTCCAGCCGGGGGATTGGCTTTGCGATTGCGCAGGAAATGATCACGGCGGGTGCCGTTGTTTACATGGCCGTCCGGGACAGTGAAAAGAACCGCAACCTGGTGACGAAGCTCCACGCGGAAAACGACCGTTACCGCCACGTGATTTACAATGCCTTTGAGTTCGACACGTACGAACCAATGATTAAGGAAGTGGCTGAAAAAGAAGGCCACGTGGATATTCTGGTGAACAACTTTGGCCGGACGGATACCGACAAGGACCTGACAGTGACAACGGGCGACCCGGAGATGTTTTTTACGATTCTTAAGACGAACGTGGCGAGCGTTTACTACAGCTGCCGGTACGCCATTAAGCATATGCAGCAGCAGAAGACCGGGGGGAGCATCATCAACATTTCATCGGTTGGGGGCGCGACGCCGGACGTGGCCCGGACGGCATACGGGACGTCCAAGGCGGCGATTAACATGCTGACCCAGCAGGTCGCCACGCAGTACGCCCATGATGGCATTCGGTGCAACGCCATTATGCCGGGGCTGATTGCGACGGACGCAGCCGTGGAGAACATGTCCGGCCAGTTCTGGGACACGTTTATCAAGAACGTGCCGCTTAACCGACCAGGCAAGCCGGCAGACATCGCAAAGGCGGCAGTCTTTTTGGCAAGCGATGATTCGTCCTACATTACGGGGCAGTTGTTACCGGTTGCTGGTGGCTTTGGGATGCCGACCCCGATTTACAACGCAACGCTGGGGAAGGATAATCATTTTGAAAAGTAACCTAAGGAAGGGAAGAGGCCGCTTGTGGCCCTTCTTTTTTTCGGCTGCACACATCTTTTTATAAATGTAATCGTTCTTCCGAATGATTTTGTGTTCACCCCTTCCGGAGATATGGTAGAATACCACTAATGGTTCGGATTTACGAACACGGAAAAACCTTGAGGAGGACGGACATGACGGACGTAAAGTATAAGCGCGTACTGTTAAAGTTAAGTGGGGAAGCCCTTGCCGGTGAACAGGGCCGGGGCATTAACCCGCCGGAAATCATGAAGGTTGCTAAGGAAATCAAGGATGTCCATGATCTCGGTGTCCAGGTTGCCATCGTTGTTGGCGGTGGAAACATGTGGCGCGGGGAAGCTGGCGCCCAGATGGGAATGGAACGTTCCCAGGCGGACTACATCGGCATGCTGGGGACGGTAATGAATGCCCTGGCACTGCAGGACAACCTCGAGCAGCTTGACGTACCGACCCGGGTTCAGACATCGATTGAGATGCGGCAGATTGCCGAGCCATACATTCGGCGGAAGGCCATCCGGCACCTCGAAAAGAACCGGATTGTGATTTTTGCCGCTGGAACGGGCTCCCCGTACTTCTCAACGGATACCACCGCAGCACTGCGGGCATCCGAGATCAATGCGGACGTGATTTTAATGGCCAAGAACGGCGTTGACGGGATTTACTCCGCTGACCCGCGGAAGGACGAAACGGCCACGAAGTTTGATAAACTGACCCACATGGATATCATTAACCGCGGGCTGAACGTGATGGACACCACGGCATCATCCCTATCCATGGAAAACGACATCCCGTTGGTGGTCTTTAACATGAACGAGCGGGGCAACATCAAGAAGGTTGTTGAAGGGGCCCCAATCGGAACAACAGTGGAGGGCAAGTAAAATGAAGGTTACGGATCCAGTATTAAAAGACGCACAGGAAAAAATGAAGAAGGCTGAGCAAAACCTCCAGCGCGAACTCGGAAACATCCGTGCTGGCCGGGCGAACGCCAGTCTCTTAAACCGGATTATGGTGGAATACTACGGCGCACCAACGCCGTTAAACCAGATTGCCCAGATTACCATTCCGGAAGCCCGGGTGCTCTTAGTCACACCGTTTGACAAGAGTTCCTTGAAGGACATCGAAAAGGCCATTCTGGCATCTGACCTGGGAATTGCGCCGATGAACGATGGGTCGGCTATCCGGCTGGTAATCCCGCAGTTGACCGAAGAGCGGCGGAAGGAGCTCGCCAAGCAGGTGAAGGCAACCGGTGAAGAGGGGAAGATTGCTGTTCGGCGCGTCCGGCGGGAAATGATGGACAAGCTCAAGAAGGCCCACAAGGCCGGTGACCTAACGGATGACGACCTGCACGACCTGGAAGATCAGGCCCAACAGCTTACCAACGAAGGAATCAAGCAGGTTGAGGACATCGTTGCCGCTAAGGAACAGGAAGTCCTCGAAGGGTAAAAACGAAAGTAACGGGGGCCGGTCCCAGCTGACCCCTGTTTTCTTTTGCGTTGGTTCAAAGGAGGAATGAGATGGAACTCGGGTTTAAAAACCACCGTCAGAATGAAGCTGTTTTGGAGCTTGACCACGAGCAGATTCCGCACCACGTGGCAATTATCATGGACGGCAACGGCCGGTGGGCGCAGAAACGCCATCTCCCGCGGGTTGTGGGGCATAAGCGCGGCATGGAAGTCGTCAAGGAGATTACGAAGGCGGCCAGTCACCTGGGAATTAAGGCACTGACGCTTTATGCGTTTTCAACGGAAAACTGGAAGCGGCCGGATGCTGAGGTCAACTACCTGATGGACTTACCAGTAAAGTTTTTCAGTACGTTTGTCCCGGAATTAATCGAAAATAACGTGCGGGTCAACGTGATGGGCTACACGGACCAATTGCCGGCAAGTACGCAGAAGGCCGTTAACGACGCGATTGCCCAGACCGCCCACTGTACGGGCATGGTGCTCAACTTTGCGCTGAACTACGGTGGTCGCGCGGAAATCGTCACCGGGGTGCAGCAGATTGCCCGGGAAGTACAGGCCGGAAAGCTAACACCGGATGAGATTACTGAAGAAACGCTCAGCGCCCATATGATGACAGCACCGTTAGCCCCGGACGCCGATCCGGACGTTTTAATCCGGACGAGTGGCGAGGAGCGAATTTCTAACTTCCTATTGTGGCAGTTAGCTTACAGTGAACTGGTCTTTACGGATGTGTACTGGCCGGACTACACTCCCGATGAACTGGCGCGCAACATTGCTGCGTTCCAGCAGCGGAACCGGCGCTTTGGGGGACTTGATGACGGAAAGGACGAAAAATAAATGAAACAACGTGTGATTACGGCCATTGTGGCCATGATTATCTTTATCCCGCTGCTGATTTGTGGCGGGACGCCGTTCAGCATCCTGGTAGTAGCGATGGGGCTGGTGGCAATGTCGGAAATGTTGACGATGAAAAAGAAGCTCCTGGTTTCTCCGGAAGCCGGTCTGAGTTTTCTAATGATGGCGGGCATGCTGGTGCCGGATTCATGGTTGCGGGTTATTCCGGGAATTACGCACCTTGATTTGCTGTACTTCTTTGCCCTGATTCTGTTACTGTACACGGTGGCGTCCAAGAACCGCTTCTCGTTTGATGATGCCGGGGCGCTGGTCCTGTGTGCCGTATACGCTGGGCTGGGCTTCCACTACATGATTGCCGCCCGGAACATCGGGTTAACAACGATCTTATACGGCCTATTAATTGTGTGGATCACCGACAGTGGGGCTTACATGATCGGGCGGCAAATTGGCAAACACAAGCTGGCCCCGAAGATGAGCCCGAACAAGACCTGGGAAGGGTCAATTGGTGGGACCGTTGCGACCGTGATTTTGGTCGGAATCTACCTGTTCTTCTTCCCGCTGAAGAAGTACTCCTTACCGGTGATGCTGCTGATTACGCTGGTGCTGTCAGTTGCCGGCCAAATCGGCGACCTGGTCGAATCAGCCTTTAAGCGGCACTACGGGGTCAAGGACTCCGGGAAGATTTTGCCGGGGCACGGGGGTATCCTGGACCGGTTTGACTCGTTACTGTTCGTCTTACCGCTGATGCACCTCTTTGGTTTGATTTAACGGGGGACGCCGAAAATGATTATTACGATTATTGCGTTTGTTATTGTTTTCGGGGTGCTGGTCACGGTGCACGAATTCGGGCACTACTACGTTGCGAAGCGGTCCGGAATCCTTGTGCGCGAGTTTTCCATCGGAATGGGCCCCAAGCTCTTTGCGTACCGGAAAAACGGCACAACGTACACAATCCGGATTCTCCCGCTGGGCGGTTACGTCCGGATGGCGGGGTTGGACGATGAGGACGTCCTTCAAAAGGGAATGGCTGCCCTTTTAACGACGGATGACGATGAGGTCGTTCGAACCATTGATCTGCGCCGCGACCACCCGAGTTTAACTGGTTTACCACTGGAAGTGACGGACTGGGATTTGCAGGACAAGCTGTGGATTGAGGGGTATGAAACCGGTGCCGGCGAAGAGGTGCACCGGTTTAAGGTTGCGCGCGATGCGACGGTGGTTGAACCGGACGGCACGCCGGTGCAGGTTGCGCCGCGGGACGTTCAGTACCAGTCGGTGAGCGTGTGGAAACGGATGCTGACAAACGTGGCAGGGCCGTTCAACAATGTGTTGTTGGCCATTGCGGCGTTTATGCTGGTTGCGTTTCTGCACGGCGGTGCTCCCCAGGTCACCAATGCCGTCGGGCGCGTTGAACCCCATTCGGTTGCCCAAAAAGCAGGCTTGCGCGCCAACGACCAGATTCTTCGGGTTGCCGGCCACAAAACCACTAACTGGACGGAACTAACACGGGCAATCGAGCAGCGCGGTGGTCAGAAGACGACGTTTACCGTCCGCCAGGGTCACCGGGTCCGGCAGATGACGCTGACGCCCAAGGTGGTTAAGCAAAACGGGAAACGGCTAGGTCAGATTGGCATCATGGGAAAGGTGGTCTTAAACCACCATTTCTTTGCGATGGTCGGGTATGGCTTTACCCAGACGTGGACGATGACCAAAGCGCTCTTCGGGGCGTTGGGCACAATGATTACGCACGGGTTCCACCTCAACGATTTAGGGGGACCGGTGGCCATGTTCTCGTACACCGAACACGCCGCCAAGCAGGGGCTTATCAGCATTGTGAGTCTCACGGCGTTCCTGTCAATCAACCTGGCGATCATTAACCTGCTACCGATTCCAGCCCTTGACGGGGGGAAAATCCTGTTAAACCTGATCGAGGCAATCCGGCGGAAGCCGATTAGCCAGAAGGTGGAAGAGACCCTGACGTTGATTGGGTTTGGGTTTTTGATGGTGCTGATGTTCCTGGTAACGTGGAACGATTTGCGCCGGTACTTCTTTTAATTAAATAAAGTGTAACGAAAAAAGGTTGGGACAATAACGAAATCCCAGCCTTTTTGTGTTGCATGTGTTCTTATTACCACGCCTTGCATGCCGCCTGCATGAACGTAACCGCATCACCCACGTAGCGGTAGTCCGCGTAATCAAAGATTGGTGCGTGGGGGTCGGTGTTGACTGCCACGATGGTGCCGGTATTCTTAACACCCGCTAAAAACTGGGATGACCCCGAGACACCCAGGGTGATTAGCAGGCGCGGGTGCACGGTTTGCCCCGTTAAACCAATCTGAGCCTGAACGCCAAAGCCCGGAAGGAGGGACACCGGCCGGGTGGTCATAACGGCCGCGTTCAGCTGGTGGGCCAGTTGCTTAGCGAGCCGGATTCCTTCAGACGTTGCCGCGCCCCGTCCTAATGCAATAATGCGTGCGGCGTCCTTTGGTTGGTGCGGGGACGTAGGCGCAGTCGCCGTTGTTTTGCCGGTCAACTGACTCAGCGGCACGGGAAACGGGGTAACCGTAACCGGGGTGGGAGTCGGGGCCGGTGTGGTGGCAGTGGGGAACACACCCGGCCGAATACTTGCCATAGCCGGAGAAGTGGTGGTCGTGATGGTGCAGGCCACGTTGTCCCCGTATGCTGGTTTGGTCTGAATAAGCTGGCCGTCCCTAAATTCAAGGTCCGTACAGTCTGCACTTAATCCGGTGTGGAGGAGCCCCTGAACGTACGGGGCAACGCTGCGGCCAAGCGGGGTGGCGCTAAAGAGGGCAAACGCGGGGTTAACCTCCCGGATGTGGGCGGCTAACACGGCGGCCTGTTGGGCAACGGTGGCGTTGTCCGGTATTGGAATAAGCGTAGCGTGAGCGATTCCCGTGCCCTGAAACTGCCGTTGGAGGGGGGAGTGGTCCTCAGTCGCACCAAGGACTGCCATGTTCAGGGTCACCCCGGCCCACTTCTGGGTGTGGGCAGCTAATTCCAGCACGCCCGGGGCGAAGTGGCCGTTATGATATTCACCAAAAAGCCATCCTGTTGTCATTTGATTACCTCCCGTGATTGTTGAATAAGGGTGCTTAGCTGGTCCACGGCAGTCGGGGCATTATCCGCCAGGACAGTTGCCGTGCGTTTAGTAGAGTGCACCGGCGTCAGCGCAGTAACCGTGGTTGCGGACCCCTTTTGTCCAACCGTTGCTGGGGCACACCCAATCGTAGCGGCGTCCCATGTTTGGAGCTGGTGAGCCGGGTCAACCGCTGCTGTTTGGGCCACCGTCATGGCTGCGGGGGCAAACGTTGCCGCCGGTCCCACCGTCAGGACCGCCTGGTTAGTTAAAGAAAACGTTGTTGCGGTGGTACCGAGTTGGCTGGTAACCACCGCCGGTTCGTCCGGAATAATGCGCGTAATGTTGGGAAGAAGTTCCCAGCCTAACTGGGCGGCGATGTTTCCGCCCACCTGACCGGTATCCGCATCGGTGGACTGGGTACCGGTAATCACCAACCGGACCCCATTACAGTACCGGATGGCGGCGGTGAGGGCGGTCGCGGTTGCTAGCGTATCCGCCCCCGCAAACGCCTTGTCAGTTAGTAAAACTGCGCGGGTGGCCCCCATGGCCAGGGTTGTCCGCAAGAGGTGCTCGTTATTGGGAGCGCCCATGCACAGTGCGATGATGTCCTCATCCGGCGTGGTGCGCAGCATCTTCGCTGCGGCTAACGCATACCTGTCGGCCGGGTCAAGGTGGGTTGCCGTTGTGGTCCGTTCAAGGCGGTGGGTTTGTGGGTCAATGGCGACGTGGTCACTGACCGGCACTCCCTTTACGCATACAATAATACTCATGTTTTAGGACCTCCTTAATTAACGTTGACGGTGCATCGCGGCAAACGTCACTGTTGCTGCCCGGTGGTCGTCAAGCACCATCAGGGTTTGCAGCAACTGACTGCCAGCGACCCAGCTAGTCCACTGGTTCTGGTTGCGGATCCCAAACGCCTTGAACGTCGCTGCCATCCGGGTGGTGATGATTCGTTGGTTCGTTCCCGCCGTAATCATGGCAACGGCCAAGGCCTCGTCCTGATCATCATCCTGGTCCGCTGTTGTCAGCGTCAGTGAGTTCAGGAAAGCGGCGTGGCGGGATGTGCTGGCCGCCATGGCGGTTAACTGGGCAATCTGGTGCTGCATGGCGGGTTGCATGGCAAGGTTTCCGTTTTGTTGGGGAACGTTTTTTCCGTATTCGACCAGGTACCCCGTCATTGCCTGCTGGAGGGCGGCCGTAATGGTGACCAGCATCCGTTCAAATTCCCGCTGGTTTTGGGGGGCGGCGTCATCCAGTGCAGCCTGAAGCATTGGGGCTGTCACTGGGGGATTGAGGCCCAGCTCCCAGTGCGCTGCGAGGTGGATGCTCCACCGGGGAACCACCGGAGCGGTCCGTTCAAGCAGGGCCGTTTTTACCGCGGCCGGTGGCTGGGCGAGAAACCCGCGTTCTTTTGCTCCCTCCCAGAGGGAAGCTGACTCAGGGAGCGTTGGCGTTGCCGTCAGGTAATCGTCAACGAACTGGGTGATCAGCGGGTTGATTAAGTCGCTTGCAATCATTCTAATTCCTCCTCGTTTATCTTGGTAAATCGATTATCCCATGATTCTTTGGTGACGGAAAATATCTTGCCTGGTAATTCCGGGGTGGCTGGAGGAAGGCGGTAAAATTTGGTATCATAGGAAGCGATTATTGATACGCGGAAGCGGAAGGGGATAGTTATGAAACAATCACGGATGTTAATTCCGACACTTAAAGAAACACCGAAAAAGGCTGAGGCGGTCAGTCACCAGCTCATGTTACGGGCGGGCTACATCAAGCAGATTTCTGCGGGGATGTACGCATACCTGCCCCTCGCTTTTCGGGTAATGGAAAAGATCCAGGCCATCATCCGGCAGGAGATGGAGCGGATTGATGCCGTGGAGATGTTGGTCCCCGCCGTTGTTCCCGCTGAACTGTGGGAGGAATCGGGCCGGTACGCAACGTACGGGCCGGAATTGTTTAAGTTTAAGAACCGGCACGAACGGGATTTCATTCTCGGTCCAACCCACGAAGAAACGATGACGACCATCATGCGCGACAGCATCAAGTCGTACAAGAAGTTGCCGTTATCGGTTTACCAGATTCAAATGAAGTACCGGGATGAAGACCGACCACGGTACGGGTTACTGCGGGGCCGCGAATTTCTGATGCTTGACGGGTACTCGTTCCACATTGATGACGATAGTTTGGACGACACGTTCCGCGCAATGGACCAGGCCTACCACAACATTTTTGACCGGTGCGGGCTTGATTACCGGGAAATTATTGCGGATTCTGGCGCCATGGGCGGAAAGACCTCTAAGGAATTCATGGCAATCGCTCCAATTGGCGAGGACACGGTGGTGTACTCCGACCAGAGCGACTATGCGGCTAACCTGGAAATGGCCAAGAACCTGCGGGTTGCGAAGAAATCCCACGAGTCAGTCCGGGAGTTAACCAAGGTGGCAACGCCAGGCAAGAAGACAATCGACGAGGTAGCGGAGTTCCTTGGCGAAGAACCAGTTGACCTGGTGAAGACGATGCTGTACATCGTTGACGGGGAACCGGTGATTGCCCTGCTGCGGGGGAATGATCAGTTGAACGAAACGAAGTTCACCAACCTCCTTGGAGCCAACGACTTACGGCCCGCAACGCCAGAAGAAGCCCAGAAGTACATGAACGGCGCCTCGTTTGGTTCACTGGGCCCGGTTGGTGTTGATGAGCACATTAAGATTTACGCCGACCAGGACGTTGAGGGCATGATGAACATCAGCGTTGGGGCCAACGAGGATGGCTTCCACTACCAGAACGCCAACATTGGGCGCGACTTTACCGTTGAACAGTTTGCCGACCTGCGGAACGTTGAGGAGGGCGAGTTATCGCCGGACGGGCAGGGAACGCTGCAGTTCACTCGCGGAATTGAAATCGGCCACATCTTCAAGTTGGGGACGCGCTACTCAGAAAGCATGCACGCAACGGTCTTAGACCAGAACGGGCGCGACGTTCCGCTGAAGATGGGGTGCTACGGGATCGGGGTTTCCCGGCTGTTATCCGCCATCATCGAACAGAATAATGATGAACACGGGATTATTTGGCCGCGCCAGATTGCGCCGTTTGACGTCCACGTTGTTCCGGTCAACATTAAGAATGACGAACAGCGGGCGCTCGCCGAAAAGATTACGGCAGAACTTGAAGACCACGGTTACAGCGTACTGCTTGATGACCGGAAAGAACGGGCGGGCGTTAAATTCGCTGATTCCGACTTAATCGGGCTCCCAGTGCGGATCACCGTGGGGAAGAAGGCGGCTGATGGCATCGTCGAAGTGAAACTCCGGCGGGCCGCTGAACCGATTGAAGTAAAGGTTGCTGAGCTCCAAAACTCGCTGGCAATCCTGTTGAAGCAGGCTGAATAGGAATCATGATAAACGGTAAGTCTCGGGGTAGGGCCTGTTTTGGTCAGCCCGGGACTTTATGTTTCTGAAGGAGGCAACGTGAATGGCGCTTGATAAGCACGCTCTTTTTGAAAAATTATGTACGCAGGCTGAGTGGAATGCGACGGAGGATTCCACGGGCGCGCTGACGGCCGCAACGGTTAACCAGGTAATCGTCCACGAGCATTCTAAGCGGTGGGAAATTGTTTTGGGGGTTCAGCGCGTCATCCCGTTTAAGGTGTTCTTGCGCTTTCACCAGCAGGTTAACGCGGCGTTTCAGGGAATTGCGGATGTTACGCTGCGCATCGAACCCGGTGACCCGGCAGTGACGGAACAGGAAGTGCAGGACTACTGGCCGTTTGTGGTGGCGCACAGTGCCGCCAACGAGCAGGTAGTCAACCAGGTGTGCGGGCATGCGCCCAAGCTGACGGGAAAAACGCTGAGTCTACAGGTGGCCGGGGATAATCAGGCGGCGCTGCTGAGTGCCGCCACGTTGCAGGGCCTTGCAGTTGGATACCAGCAGGTGGGCTTCCCCAAGTACACGATTAAGCCGGTGGTTGTCGCTGGTGAACAGCCAAATCACACCAAGTACCAGGAAAAACGCGCGCAAAGTGACGCGGAGCTTACCAAGAAGGCCATGGCTGCCATTCAGCAGCAAAACCAGCAGCGCGCCGCCAAGAAGAAAAAGAAGGCGGTGCCGAAAGCCGAAGGGCCAGTCCTGTTAGGGCGGAAAATTAAGGATGACATTCCCGTAACGCAGATGGTCGCAATCACCGAAGAGGAGCGTTCCGTTGTTGTTCAGGGGTACGTCTTTAACGCTGAGGTGCGGGACCTGCGTTCCGGGCGGAAGATTATCACGCTCGAAGTGACGGATTACAGTTCATCGTTTGTCATCAAAAAGTTCTCCAATAGTGAGGAGGACGAAGCCCAGTTTGCTAACCTGACGGCCGGCAAGTGGATCAAGGTGCGGGGGAGCGTGCAGGAAGATTCCTACCTGCGTGACCTGGTCATCATGGCCCGTGATATTAATGAGGTTCACCACGAAGAACGGCAGGACACGGCGGAGGGTGATAAACGGGCAGAGCTGCACCTTCACACGACGATGAGTACGATGGACGCCACCAACTCTATTTCTGATTACGTGGCCCAGGCTGCCAAGTGGGGACACAAGGCGATTGCGGTCACCGACCACGGCGACCTGCAGGCCTTTCCCGAAGCCCACTCTGCCGGGCAAAAGCACGGGGTGAAGGTGCTGTATGGACTGGAAGCCAACGTGGTCGACGGCGGCCAAAACATTGCGTACAACGACGCCCACGTGAACCTTAAGGATGCCACCTACGTTGTTTTCGATACCGAAACGACGGGGTTATCAGCCCAGTACGATAAGGTGATTGAACTGGCGGCTGTTAAGATGAAGGGTGGCACGGTGATTGACCGGTTTGAAGAATTTATCGATCCGGGTCACCCGCTGTCGCAAACAACGATTAACCTGACCAGCATTACCGATGACATGGTGCGCGGCTCCAAGTCGGAGGACGAGGTTTTTCGGATGTTTAAGGACTTCTGTGCGGGCTGCGTGATTGTCGGGCACAACGCCACGTTTGACGTGGACTTTATGAACACGGGGTACGCCCGCCACGACCTTGGTCCGATTACCGAACCGTGGATTGATACGCTGCCGCTGGCCCGGTTCCTGTACCCGGAAATGAATGGGTTCCGGCTGAACACGCTGGCGCGGAAACTGAACGTGACCCTGGAACACCACCACCGGGCCATTTACGATGCGGAAGCCACGGGGTACATTTACTACGCGATGCTGAAGGACGCGGAAGAGCAGTACCAAATTACGTTCCACGATCAGCTGAATGATCACGTGGGCGAAAACGAGGCGTATAAGCACGAGCACCCGTTCCACGCCATTATCATTGCCCAAACGCAGGCCGGAATGAAGAACCTCTTCAAGCTGGCTTCGGCGTCAATGACCGAGTACTTCTACCGCGTGCCGCGGGTACCACGCGCACTCCTGGAAAAATACCGGGAAGGTTTGCTGGTGGGATCAGCGTGTGCGGATGGCGAAGTCTTTACCGCGATGATGCAGAAGGGGTACGCGGTTGCTCGGGAAAAGGCAAAGTTTTACGACTACCTTGAAGTGCAACCGAAGCCCGTGTATGCGCCATTGATTGAGCAGGAGCTGGTCAAGGACGACGCCCGTCTTGAAGAAATTATCGCTAACATGGTAAAGCTGGGCCATGAGTTAGATAAACCCGTGGTCGCAACCGGGGACGTGCACTTTATGAACAAGGAGGACGCCATTTACCGGCGGATTCTAATTCATTCCCAGGGCGGGGCCAACCCGTTAAACCGGCTCAAGGACTGGCCGGACCTGCATTTCCGGACAACGGATGAAATGCTGGACGATTTTGCCTTTCTGGGGGATGAGACGGCGCACGAAATCGTTGTTACCGCGCCTCAAGAAGTGGTTGCCATGGTTGACGACGACGTTTCGCCGGTGACGGATAAGACCTACCCACCGAAGATGCCGGGGGCCGAAGACGATATTAAACGGATGACAATGGACCGGGCGCACGAGTTGTACGGGGATGAATTACCGGCAATCGTGGCTGACCGGCTTGACCGGGAATTGGACAGCATTATTGGGAACGGATTTGCCGTCCACTACCTGATTGCCCAGAAACTGGTGGCGAAGTCTAATAAGGACGGTTATCTGGTGGGCTCCCGGGGTTCGGTGGGTTCGAGCCTAGTCGCAACGATGGCGGGAATCACCGAGGTTAATCCGCTTCCGCCGCATTACCGGTGTCCGAAGTGCCAGTGGACTGAGTTTTATACCAAGGGAGAATACGGTTCCGGGTACGACCTGGAAGACCGAGATTGTCCGGAATGCGGGACGCCCCTGGTGAAGGACGGCCAGGATATCCCGTTTGAAACCTTCCTGGGCTTCAAGGGAGATAAGGTGCCTGATATCGACCTGAACTTCTCCGGGGACTACCAGCCGATTGCGCACAACTACATGAAGGTCCTCTTCGGGGCGGATAACGTGTACCGGGCCGGAACGATCGGGACGGTGGCTGATAAGACGGCCTACGGGTTCGTGAAGGCGTACGAACGGGATACCGAACAAAACCTGCGGGGCGCCGAGGTGGACCGCCTTGCCAAGGGAGCAACCGGGGTCAAACGGACGACCGGACAGCACCCGGCCGGAATCCTGATTGTGCCGGCGGATAAGGAAATCTACGACTTTACGCCGATTCAGTACCCGGCGGACGACCAGAACGCTTCGTGGGAAACGACGCATTTTGATTTCCATTCCATCCACGACACGCTGTTGAAGATGGATATTCTGGGGCACGATGACCCGACGATGATCCGGATGCTGCAGGATTTGTCGGGGGTTGACCCGCAGTCAATTCCGACCGACGATCCGGGCGTGATGCAGCTGTTCCAGGGAACGGAAGTCTTAGGCGTCACCCCAGAACAGATTCATTCCAAGACGGGGACGCTGGGCATTCCCGAATTTGGGACCCGCTTTGTCCGCGGAATGCTGGAGGAAACGAAGCCGAAGACGTTTGCGGAACTGCTGAAGATTTCTGGCCTTTCCCACGGGACCGACGTGTGGTTAGGCAACGCCGAAGACCTGATCAAAAACGGGGTAATTACCATGCCGGAAGTTATCGGGTGTCGGGATGACATCATGATGGACCTAATTCATTGGGGCGTGCCAAACGACGTGGCGTTTAACACAATGGAACACGTGCGGAAGGGCCGTGGTATTCCGGAAGAATGGCAAAAGATTATCCGGGATGCCGGGGTCAAGGAATGGTACCTGGAAGCCTGCTTGAAGATTAAGTA
>DGYFJ06202__coassemble_1159_pt1 | contig 18274 bp, 18 predicted proteins | sample DGYFJ06202__metabat2_low_PE_017 | metagenome-assembled genome bin DGYFJ06202
GTCTGATAAATAAATGGTGTTGCCGAGTGATTTACTCATTTTAGCGTTACCATCTAACCCTGGGATTCTCCCTTCGCCTTGTGGGGGGAAGACCCCTTCAGGTTCTACAAGGACATTTCCGTAAATCGAATTGAACGAGCGAACAATTTCCCGAGTTTGTTCAAGCATGGGCTCTTGATCATCACCTACTGGTACAAGGTTAGCCTTAAACGCAGTAATATCTGCAGCTTGACTAACAGGGTAGGTGAAGAAGCCTGCAGGAATTGAACGTTCAAAATTCTTTTGCTTAATTTCGGCCTTTACTGTAGGGTTACGTTCAAGACGGGAAACTGTTACTAGGTTTAGGTAATATAAGTTTAATTCAGACAAAGCAGGGATCTGTGATTGAACGAAAATGGTAGTTTTCGTGGGATCAAGACCGACTGCAAGGTAATCCAAAGCAACCTGAATAAGACTATTCCTGATTTTTTCGGGATCACGAGCATTATCAGTTAATGCCTGTTGGTCGGCAATCATTACGTACATTTGGTAATTGCCGGTATCTTGCATCTCAACTCGCTTTTTAAGCGAGCCAACATAGTGTCCAATGTGTAACTTTCCGGTAGGTCTGTCTCCAGTTAGTACAACTTGTTTTTCCTTTTCCACTGTTACTCAACTCCTTTTTATAAACAAAAAGCCCTATTTCTTGACGAAATAGGACGAGAACTCCCGCGGTGCCACCTAAATTATAAAGTAACTAACTTTATCACTTAATTAAGTCGATTTAATTGAAAGTTATGGCTCCAATTCATCCTTTTATTGTTTCTCTCAGCATTTGAAACATCTCTGTAGCTGGATTACTACGCACCGTAACTTGATATTGATAATAGCATTAAAAAATATTTTGTCAAGTTACTATAATAATTGCTAAATATGTATTATAATACACGTGTAGGTTAGAAGAAGCGCTTCCATAACCATACAAAAATAAGAGGTGTTAATTATGAACGACAAGAAGGATTACAAGAACATGGATCTTTCGGCCTACTTTATTGGGCCTAAGGGTGAAAATGGTCGGTTATTTAAGGAATTAACAAATGACCTTATTGATGACCATATTGGCTACCGGAAGAACTTTAATGTAGAAGATGCCAATTCCATTTCTGAAGACGAGAAGGATTCTCCGGAATTTCGGAAAGCTGTCGTTAACATGAAGAATGTTCTTAATGAACTTTCAATGAAGATGCGTAGCGGTTCCATTCCGTGGCCAACGGCAGGACGGTACTGGGCTCAGATGGATAATGAAACGTTAATGCCATCATTATTAGCGTACAATTTCGCAATGCTTTGGAATGGGAACGGTGTTGCTTGGGCCGGGAGTCCTGCATCAACCATCATGGAAAAGGAAGTAGGCCAGGATTTAGCTAAGCTAAACGGCTATAAAGAAAATGGTTGGGGCTATGTTGCTACCGATGGTTCAATTGCCAACGTAAGTGCTTTATGGATGGCACGGAACGTTGCATCAATTCCAATGGCAGTTAAGGAAGTATGCCCAGAACTCGTTGAAGGAAAGAGTGACTGGGAACTTCATAACATGTCAGTTAAGGAATCACTTGACCTGTTAGACAAGGCGGGCGATAAGAAGAACGAAGTTAAGGCACGTTCAGCCCGGAGTGGTAAGAACCTCCAGTCACTCGGAAAGTGGTTAGTACCATCAACGATGCACTACTCATGGAAGAAAGCCGTTGATATTACTGGTGTTGGTGAAGACAACTTAGTTGTACTTCCAGTTGATGATCATTACCGGATTAATATTGATAAGCTGGATGCAATTATTAAGGAAAACGTTGAAAAGAATATTCCAATCTTAGGGATTGTTGGGGTTGTTGGTTCAACCGAAGAAGGTGCGATTGACCACATTGACAAGATTGTTGAACTACGGAAGAAGTACAACAAACAGGGCGTTGACTTTATTATTCATGTTGATGCTGCTTATGGTGGATATGGCCGGACGGTATACATGGATGAAGATAATAACTTCATGCCTTACGAAAAGCTGGAAGATGCATTTAAGGAATACGGAATCTTCACTGAAAATAACCAGTTCCTTAAGCGTGAAGTATATGACGCATACAAGGCAATCGCTGAAACGGATTCAGTTACGATTGACCCGCACAAGATGGGATACGTACCATACGATGCCGGTGGTTTAGCCATTGCAGATACACGGATGAAGAACACGTTAACCTATGAAGCACCATATGCATTCCAGGAAGGCGTTAAGGTTCCGGCCTCAATTGGTCAGTTCACGCTTGAAGGTTCTAAGTCTGTTGGATCAGCTGCTGCTGTTTGGGTAGCTAACCGAATCATTCCACTGAATATTGCGGGATATGGTCGCTTAGTTGCGCGGACGTTATACGCTGCACGGCGGTTTAACGACATGGTTGATGGAAAGAAGTTCACGGTAAACGGAAAGACTATCGTTTCTCATGCAGTATACGACCCGGACTTCAACATGGTTGATTGGGTATACAAGGAAGAAGGAAATGATAGCCTGAAGGACATGAACGACTTAACCCAGGCTGTGTTCGAGTACACATCATCATCCAAGGGTGGCGACTTGTACAACCTGCAACTGTTGACTTCAGATAGTAGCTTTACTGTTGATACGTACGGCGATGCTCCGGTTAACTTTATCAAGTCACTCGGAATCAACGAATCTGAGTACGACAAGGAAGGTCGTCTGGAAATCCTGCGGTCATCATGCATGACGCCATGGGTATATAACGAAGAAACGTTTGACTACTGGGCACCGCGGATTAACGACGCTATTCAGAAGACGCTGGAAAAGATTGCTCAGAACGAAGACATTCTTTAATTAAATATCGCGAAAGGGTTCGGTATGAACCCTTTTGCTGAAATTATTCATTCATTATTTTTAGTGAGGAAAGTGATCACATGATTGGAAGTTTATTAAGTAGCTTAACAGGAACATTTGTGGATGCAGGGGGCGTTATCGTTGCATCTATTCTTGGGGGGCTTATCGGTAAAAGGCTCAGCGAGAAATACAAAAACGTTCTGATTGGTATTCTAGGGTTTGTGGCATTTAGTGTTGGGATTGAAAGTTTCTCAGAATACATGCCTAAGTCACATTATGCCGTACTGTTTATTGTAGCTATGGTTGCTGGGACGGCACTTGGAACGTGGATGGACCTCGAAGGTAAAATTGATGGCCTTACTGCTGGAAAATCAGCGGGATTAGGAAAGTCAATTGTCACTGAGATTATTCTATCAACGTTAGGTGCTTTACCGATTGTTGGGTGTATTATGGCTGCCACGGAGCATAACTTTACATTCTTATTCATTAACGCATCCCTCGATTTCGTAATGGTTCTAACATTGGCTGCTGCTGACGGAATGGGAATGATGGCATGTGCACCGGTAATCTTTATTTACCAGTTTGTCATTATCTTGATTGCGACATTTGCACGTGGAATCTTAACGCAACCGTTCATTACCGAGATTGCTATTCTTGGTGGATTAATGGTTGCTTCCTCAGGGTTAAGTTTAATGGGATTAAAGGATTTAAAGACGTCTAACATGATTCCAGCACTACTTGTGCCGATTATCTTCTTTGCATGCAAAGGAATTTTCGGGCTTTAATTAGTGATGGGGAGAGCGATGCTTGCATCGCTCTTTTCGTACCATCATAATCATGGGGTGTTCATATGGATATTATTGAAGATTTGAAATGGCGGGGGGCCATTAACCAACAGACTGACGAAGAGGGGTTACGCCAACTTTTAAAGAATAAGAAGATTTCGCTGTACTGTGGGACCGATCCAACGGGCGATAGTCTTCATATTGGCCATCTGATTCCGTTTATTGTGTTAAAGCGGTTTGAACTTGCTGGCTACCACCCGTATATTTTAATTGGTGGTGGGACCGGATCCATCGGCGATCCAAGTGGACGAAAGACTGAACGGCAATTACAAACGATGGATAAGGTCCGGCATAATGTTCAAGCTCTAACTGAGCAGGTTACCCGACTGTTTGGTGGGTCAGGACATATCTCATTTGTTAACAACTACGACTGGCTATCCAAGTTAAACTTGCTGGATTTCTTGCGGGATTACGGGAAAGAGTTTGGCGTTAACACGATGATTAAGAAGGACATCGTGTCCAGTCGGTTAGAGAACGGAATCTCGTTTACCGAGTTCACGTACCAAATTTTGCAATCCGTTGATTTCTTACACCTGTACAAGGAAAATGACATTCAGCTACAGGTTGGCGGGGCCGATCAGTGGGGGAACATTACTGCGGGAGTTGATTTAATTCATAAAAAGGAAGGCCAGGATGCTAAGGTGTTCGGGCTGACGATTCCGTTGATGTTAAAGGCTGATGGAACCAAGTTTGGGAAAACTGCTGGCGGGGCTGTTTGGCTGGACGCCAAGAAGACGTCGCCATACGAGTTTTACCAGTTCTGGTTGAACCAGGATGACCGGGATGTAGTGAAATACCTGAAGTACTTCACATTTCTCAGTCATGCTGAAATTGATGAGCTTGCCGCAAAGGTGGCAACGCATCCTGAGCGGCGGGAAGCACAGCGGGCCCTTGCGCGGGAAGTGACGACCTTCGTTCACGGTAAGGCGGCAATGGAAGAGGCGGAAAAGATTTCGCAGATCTTCTTCAGCGGTGATATTAAGCAGCTGACGCCGGATGAAATCGAGCAGGTCTTTGGCAAGATGCCTTCCGTGAAGGTGAGCGCTGCTAAGGCGAATATCGTGGACTGGCTGGTACAAACGGGAATTGAACCGTCAAAGCGTCAGGCTCGCGAAGACGTTACGAACGGCGCCATCACAATTAACGGTGATAAGATCCGGGACGTTGACTTCATCCTTGATCCAATGGCTGCCTTTGAGGGGAGGTGCGTAGTTGTCCGGAAGGGAAAGAAGCATTACACATTGGCACACGTTGAATAGAGAAGTAAATTAGTTTGAGATGTTGCTACCAGGGAGCACCCGGGATGCTGGTCGGAGGGCCACTGTTCCGGGTGTTTTCCTATTTTTGATATTAAATGTCACTATGAGTTTGAAATCGATACTAAATAGGGTATAGTAGGGGAGAGCAGAAAGAGTCACAGAAGGGGAGGAATTCTTGATGAACGGATACTCAGTTGAAAACCAACAGCAGGGCTTAAACAAGTTCCTGTCCAAGGTTTACTGGTACATGGCGGGGGCGGTCCTGGTGTCAGCCATTACGGCCCTCGGGACGGTGGTCTTGTTTGGAAACATGGTCGATGAACTGCTGGGCCAGCACCCGGTGGTCTACTTTATTTTGCTGGCAGTGCAGCTGGTGATGGTGGCCAAGATGTCGTTTAGTAAGTCGCGCTCATCAGCCATGAGTAACTTCATGCTGTTTGGCTTTGCGGCACTGGAGGGAATCATCTTTAGCTCGATTCTCCTTGAATTCACGGCTGCGGACATCACGTTGGCCTTCGTGGCAGCGGCGGTTGACTTTGCGGTCCTGGCCCTGTACGGGACCCGGACCAAGAAGGACCTCAGTAGCTGGGGACGGCAGGCCCTTGCAGCGTTGATTGCGATTTTGATTGTCTCCGTGGTAAACATCTTCCTGCAGAGTTCGCTGGTTGAATTTGTGATTTCAATTGCCGGGGTTTTGATCTTTAGCGTGCTTTCAATGTGGGACGCTCACCGAATTAAACAGATTTACCTGCAAATGGGGGAAGCGGCCAATACCACCCCAATCGTTGTGAGTGCGGCCTTACAGCTGTACCTGGACTTCATTAACCTGTTCTTGGAATTGCTGGAGATCTTTGGTTCAAGCGACCGTAACTAAATAAACGCAGCATAAAAGGGGGTGGGACCTAGGCAGGTTCCGCCCCCTTTTATGCGATTAATTATTGTTTTTGGCTAACTCAGCTTCGATGGCTTTGCCCACCCCGTCCTGGTCGTTGGGGGCGGCGATGTACCGTGCGAGGTGCTTAACCTCCGCGGAGCCGTTTTGCATGGCATAGCTAATCCCTGCCACCTTCAACATGGAAACGTCGTTGTTATTGTCACCGATTGCCATGACGTTATCCAGCGGGATGTTGAGCATGTCAGCGTACTTGCTGACGGCGATTCCCTTCTGGGCGTTAATGTGGTTTACCTCGATGTTAGAGGCGGCCGACGACGTGATGGCGATGTTATCGTGGGCTGCCAGTAGCTCCTGCTTGAGGGGCGCGAGGACGGTCGGCCCCGCCGAGGAAAACGCCACAATCTTGAAGAACGTGGTGCGCGGGTTATCCAGCAGCTCCTGATAGTCGTCAATGTAATTGATGTTTAACAGCTCAAGGCGGGCGGAGGAGCGGATGACCGCTTCCTTAAACGGTAACCCCGGGTGAATTCTGGTCAGGAGCTCAGCGAAGTTTTGGATGCGTTGGGTTTTGTCGTCCGAAAAAACGCCCTTTTCGGTAATGACCTCGATGTACAGCCCCGCCTGGTGAAACCGCGTGATGAGTTGGTCGGCCAGCATCCGCGGGAGGGGGGCGGCAAAGATTTCCCGGCCCTCTTCGTCAAACATCCGCCCGCCGTTCATCGTGATCATCGGGCAGTTAATCTGGGCGGCCTCAAGCAGGGGCTTGATTTCGGAATACGCCCGCCCCGATGAAACAACGAAGGGCACGCCTTCCCGTTGCGCCTGCTTAATCGCGGCGGCGTTGCGTGGTGAAATCACCATGTTGTTATCCAGCAGCGTTCCGTCCATGTCTGAAGCAATCAGTTGCACCATTGTAAAAAACCTCACTCGTATGATAGATTCCGCTTACATTTTAGCATGAATTTGGGCGAGGTTCGGCGAAAACTATGATAAACTGGGAGTGAGGTGGACGGAATGAAGACGTTAATTCACAATGACTGGCAGGACGTATTGGCGCCTGAGTTTGAAAAGGAATACTACCAGCAGCTTCATGCGTTTTTGAAGGATGAATACCAGCATCACCGGGTTTATCCGGATATGTACCATATTTTTCAGGCCTTTGAGTGGACCCCGTTTTCTCAGGTGAAGGTGGTTATCCTGGGGCAGGACCCGTACCACGGCCCGCACCAGGCCCACGGGTTAAGTTTTTCGGTGCAACCCGGGGTCCCGGTGCCGCCATCCCTGCAGAATATCTACAAGGAACTGCAGGACGACCTGGGGATTGCGCCGGTGAACCACGGTTACCTGAAGAAGTGGGCGGACCAGGGGGTACTGTTGCTCAACTCGGTCCTCACTGTGCGTGACGGGCAGGCCTTTTCCCACCAGGGCCACGGCTGGGAACAACTGACGGACGTTGCCATTCACCAGCTTTCTGAACGGCCGAAACCGGTGGTCTTTATCCTGTGGGGGCGCGCTGCCCAGAATAAAATGACGCTAATTGATCAGACCAGAAACATTGTGATTAAGTCAGCCCATCCCAGTCCACTGTCGGCCAGTCGGGGGTTCTTCGGTTCGCGGCCGTTTTCAAAGACTAACGCTGCACTGACCGCAATGGGGGAGGAGCCGATCGACTGGCAGCTACCAGCCAATCCGACTGCAGAATAATAATAGGGGGAAATGTAAATGGACATTTTTGCAAGTTTAACCGCGAAGATTAAGGGAAAAGAACCAACGATTGTGTTTCCGGAGGGCACCGAGCCCCGGATTTTAACGGCAGCCCTGCGGTTGGCGGATGAACAGCTCGTGCGGCCGCTTTTGTTGGGAGACGAGCAGGCGGTGAAGGCCGCCGCTGCGACGACCGGCCTGAAGTGGAACGATGCGGTAACGGTGATTAACCCGCAGACGTATTCGGCCGAGAAGTATGCCACCATGGTGGAGGCCTTCGTTGATCGCCGCAAGGGAAAGAACACGGCGGAAGAGGCCGAGAAGATGCTGCGGGATGAAAACTACTTCGGCACGATGCTGGTGTACATGGGACTGGCGGACGGACTGGTTTCCGGCGCGGTTCATTCAACCGGGGATACGGTGCGGCCGGCCCTCCAGATTATTAAGACGAAGCCGGGCGTCCACCGGACAAGTGGCGCGTTTATCATGACCCGGAATGGCGGCGATGAGCGTTACGTCTTTGCCGACTGTGCGATTAACATCAATCCGGATGCGCCGACACTGGCTGAAATTGCTCAGGAGAGTATCAAGACGGCCCGGTTGTTTGACATTGACCCCCGGGTGGCAATGCTGAGTTTTTCGACCAAGGGTTCAGCGAAGTCAGACGAGGTTACCAAGGTGACGGAGGCAACCCGGATTGCGCAGGAGCAGGCGCCTGACGAACAGATTGACGGAGAACTGCAGTTTGACGCGGCGTTTGTCCCAACAGTTGCCGCCCAGAAGGCCCCAGATTCAGCGGTTGCGGGCCACGCGACGGTCTTTGTTTTCCCGGAACTAGAGGCGGGAAACATTGGTTACAAGATTGCCCAACGGTTTGGGGGCTTTGAAGCGATTGGACCGGTTTTGCAGGGTCTGAACAAGCCGGTTTCTGACCTGTCCCGGGGGTGCAACGCTGAGGACGTCTACAAGGTTGCAATTATCACCGCCGCACAGGCCGTTGCAACGGATTAGGAGGAAACGAGAAGAATGGAGATAACGGTAACGGACGCACAGCAGACAATTCGGGTGGGGGAGCAGTTAGCACCGCTTCTTAAGCCCCAGGATGTTTTGTTGCTTGACGGGGACCTTGGTGCGGGGAAGACCACCTTTACTAAGGGAGTGGCTCAGGGCCTGGGAATCCACCGGCGGGTGAAGAGCCCGACGTTTACCCTCGTGCACGAGTACCACGACGGGCGGTTACCGTTATACCACATGGACGTATACCGGTTGGAGGATGCTGATCCGGGTGATTTAGGGATTGCAGAGTACTTTGATGGTGACGGGGTCAGTGTGGTGGAGTGGTCCCAGTTTATTAAGGATGAGCTCCCGCCCACCTACCTGATTATTCACTTTATTAAGGACGAGAATGATGATAGTTGCCGGACCCTGCGGTTTGAACCCCATGGTGAACGGACGAAGGAACTTGTGGATCAGCTGGCTTCACGGGTAAAATAATAAGACAAGCAAAGAGCGGTTGTACCTAATGCACAACCGCTCTTTTAGTTATCTGTCGTGTTTATTTGGCCGGCCGGTGGGCGCCTTGGGGAAACAACGGCCAAATGGCGTAGTGATGGTGGTGCGCCGACGTTGTTACGAACTGCTGCTCGTAGCGTTCGTGGGTCGCCATAATTGCGTCCACCGGAATGTGACCGCTAATGATGTCAAGGATAATTGTGTACGATTCGCAGGCATTCAGGGCGATGCCGTAGTCAAACCCCGTCACGTTTTCCAGGACAACGGTGGGATGCCGCTGGGCGTTCATGTTAATCGCCAGCTGTTGGTCCCGTTGAAACGATTTGTGGGCCAGCTTAGAATTACGGTCATCCTTGAAGAACTCCCAGTCAAGCCCCGCTTGCTCAGCTGCTTGGTGAACCACGGCCAACGAATACGGTTGGTGGTCGATTAAGAGAAGCTGTTGAAGCGCAAAGAGGAATTTGCGTCCCCGGCGCTTTCCCTGGAAGCGGGCCGCCTCGTAATCAAGCGAAACCTGGTAAACCTCGTCGGTCACCGCATGCCGCACCTGCATGTTATCCTCTTGAAGGTGCCGCCGGTTGATGATCCCCGACACGGTATCCAGCGTTACGAGCGGGTTAATTTGGAAATTGACCTTTTCGGTGGTTTGATGAATTACGGAGAGGATGTTTTGCTCAGCATCAAAGCACCGGTTTCCGAGCGGATTGATAAACAAGTAAACGTCAAGCACCGTGCGCACCTCCATCGTTAGTTAGTTGCTAGTTTTATTCTACAAAAAATGGGGGGGAATTCAATGAATCTGCTTTTAGTGGTTCCTGTAATTTTAGGATGGGTATGGTAAACTTGAAGTGGATTTTAGTGCGAAAAGGGGCGGACGGATTGGATCCGGATGAATGGAAATCGTTTTTAACGCCGTATCACCAGGCAGTGGGGGAGTTAAAGCTTAAGTTCCGGGAACTACGGAATCAGATGCTGGCGACGACCAAGCACGTGCCAATTGAGTTCGTCACCGGCCGGGTGAAACCAATCGAAAGTATCAAGGAAAAGATGGTGCGCCGCCACGTGACGGTGGACCGGCTCGCAGAGGACATGGAAGACATTGCTGGGTTGCGGATCATGTGCCAGTTTGTTGAAGATATTTATCAGGTGGTTGCCCTGATTAAGCAGCGCCATGACCTGACGGTGGTTCAGGAGCGGGATTATATCCAAAACGCTAAGGCAAGCGGGTACCGGTCGTACCATGTCGTCTGCACGTACCCATTACAGTGTTATGACGGGGAGAAAAGCGTGCAGGTCGAGATCCAGGTGCGGACGTTAGCGATGAACTTCTGGGCGACCATCGAACACTCGTTAAAGTACAAGTACCAGGGGAACCTTCCGGCTGAAACTAAGCAGCGGCTCCAGAGGGCGGCCGAGGCGGCGTTTTTACTTGATAATGAGATGTCAAGTATCCGGGAGGACATCCAGGAAGCCCAGCATGCGTTTGAGCACCGGCAAGACAGGAGGTAAGCCGTGAAGATTGGAATTTATGCAAATTCGGGGCGGGCATCCCGTACAGTTGCGGCGGAGCTCCGGCAAAAGTTTACTGAGCGGCGCTTTGAGCTGGACGACGATCATCCCGACGTTGTGATTAGTATTGGGGGTGACGGGACGTTGCTGTCCGCGTTCCACCACTATGAAGACCAGCTGGCGACCGTCCGGTTTATCGGGGTGCATACCGGCCACCTGGGATTTTACACCGACTGGCGGAGTGACGAACTTGACGACCTGGTAATTAGTCTGCAAAACGAAAACCAGCAGGCGGTGAGTTACCCGTTACTGGATGTGCGGGTGAAGTTTGCCGGTGACCCGCACCCGCACGACTACCTGGCGCTAAACGAAGCAACGATTCGCCGCCTGACCGCCACGATGATGACGGACGTGTACGTCGGGGGCGAGTTTTTCGAACGCTTCCGGGGCGATGGGTTGTGCGTCTCAACCCCAACTGGTTCCACGGGGTACAATAAATCCCTGGGCGGGGCCATCGTCCATCCTAACCTGGACGTTTTACAGATGTCCGAAATTAGTTCGATTAACAACCGCGTTTTCCGGACGCTGAGTGCGCCGATGATCATTGCGCCGAACGACTGGATTACGCTGATTCCTTCCAAGGAAGGAGCGGTCATTATGACCGTTGATTCGGACTACTACCATGACCAGCAGATTGAACGGATGCGCTTCCGGATTGCTAAGCAGCGGATTTACTTTGCGAAGTCCCGGCATACGCGCTTCTGGCAGCGGGTTCAAGATTCATTTATTGGACCGGACTATGAAGATTAAGTGGCAGGTTGATGCGTCGGCGCGGAAGTTACGGACGTTTTTACGTCAGCAGGGAGTTTCCCGGCGGTTGCTCGCCCACGTGCGCAATGCGGGCGGCGCCTTGTTGGTAAACGGGGATAACGGGCGGATGATTGACCGGGTGATGCCTGGTGATCAGGTTACGCTGGTGTTACCGCCAGAAGAAAACCGAAAGACGCCGGTGATTCCGTCGTACGTACCGGTAGACGTTCTTTACGAAGATGATGATTTTCTGGTGGTAAACAAACCCCCGTTTGTGGCGGCGATTCCTTCACCGCTACACCGGGACGATTCCCTGGTTAGCCGGGTGACGGGGTACTACCGGATTCGGCATTATAATGATATTATTCCGCACCTCGTCACCCGCTTAGATCGTGATACGTCTGGGGCGGTGTTGTTTGCGAAGCACCGCTACGCCCACGCGTTGATTGATCAGGAATTGCAGGCGGGGCGGATTCATAAGGAATACTGTGCGGGTGTCGAAGGCCCAATTTGGTGGCACCACCGGATGATTACCGCGCCAATTGGTCGCCAACCCGGGAGTACGATGAAACGGATGGTACGAAACGACGGGAAATGGGCGGTAACTGAGGCGTGGGTGGAGCACCGGCTTGCTGGGGTAACCCAACTGCGGGTGCGGTTATGGACGGGACGAACACACCAAATCAGGGTGCACTGCGCTGCGCTGGGCCATCCGTTAATCGGCGATGATATGTACGGCGGGAAATTGCTTAACGGAATGGAGCGACAGGCCCTCCATTGTCAGCAACTGCGTTTCTGGCAGATGCGAACACAGCGGTGGGTGACCGTTACGGCCCCGCTTCCGGAGGATATGCGGCAGTTACTGAAAATGAAGTAAACGGCCGGCGGATAAGTAGTTAAAAAAGGCCCTGAAAAGAAGAAACCCTTCGAATCATGATTCCGTGATTCGGAGGGTTTTATGGTTACACTATTTTTCGGTGATAAACGGAACGATTCGCTGGGTCCCGTACTGGTTAACTTGTGCCAGCAAAATTTGGGCGCACGCTACGCAGTCGTCCAGGGCGTTGTGGTGGTGTTCCAACGCAACGTGGAGGGCCGCACTCACCGTGTTGAGTTTATGGTTGGCAAGGTTCGGCATTAACTGGCGGCTCGTTTTAACCGTATCAATGACGAGAAAATGCGGTGGTGTAATCCCGTAGTGCGTGAGGGTGTGTTGCAGAACGCTGCAGTCAAATGGGGCGTTATGGGCAACAATGATTTGTTCGGGGCCAAACAAAGCGGCGATGTGGGGCCAGAGTTCGGCAAAGGTGGGGGCATCGGCAACGTCTGCAGCCGTGAGTCCGTGAATTTGGGTATTCCGCGCAGCAAACGGCATCTGGGGGTTAATTAATGAATAAAACCGGTCAGTGATGACGTTATTCCTAACGACTGTCAGGGCCAGTGAACATGCGCTCGCCCGCTTGGCGTTGGCCGTTTCAAAGTCGATGGCGGTAAAGTCCATGAAATATCCCTCCTTTAAGCTGTTTTTTATTTTACCCCAATTAAACTTCGAGTGCGCGTTTTCGGTGAAAAATGGTAGAATGGAGACATGAATTTTGCCAGAGGAGGCGGGATAACGATGCTTGATCAAGCAGCGGTAACGGCCATTGTAAATAACCAGTTACAGGGGATTGAGGCCCACCCAAACGAGCCCCTTGCCCACTTTACTAATACCCGGACTGGGGGGCCAGCCGACTGGGTGCTTTTTCCGAAGTCACCGTCGGAAGCCCGTAAGGTAGTGACGATTGCCCATGAAAACGACATTCCGCTCACGGTTCTGGGAAATGCCAGTAACCTCATTGTAAGTGACAACGGGATTCGGGGAATTGTCTTAATCCTGACGAAGATGAATGAGGTGGTTGTCCGGGGCAACCGGGTGATTGCGCAGGCCGGGGCGACCATGATTGCGACGACGGAAGCGGCCTACCATGCTGGGTTGACGGGGTTAGAGTTTGCCTCGGGAATCCCGGGAAGTGTTGGCGGCGCCGTCTTCATGAACGCCGGTGCGTACGGTGGCGAGATGAAGATGGTTGTGGAACAGGTGACGGCCATTACGCGGAACGGTGCGCTGCGGGTGTACTCAAACCGGCGGATGGACTTCGGGTACCGGCACAGTCGGGTTCAGGACGCGGATGAGATTGTCCTTGACGCCACCTTTGCGTTGACACCCGGCAATCCAGAGGAAATCCGGGCTAAGCGGGACCACCTTAACTTTTTGCGGGCGGCCAAACAGCCTCTGGAGTACCCGTCATGCGGAAGTGTCTTTAAGCGGCCAGAAGGGCATTATACCGGGAAACTAGTTCACGATGCCGGATTGCAGGGCTACCGTGTTGGGGGCGCTGAGGTCTCAACCAAACATGCGGGGTTCATCGTGAACGTCGGTAATGCGACGGCCGCTGATTACGTGGCGGTAATCCGCCATGTTCAGCAGGTGGTCAAGGAAAAGTTTGACGTGGAACTTGAGACGGAAGTTAGAATTATTGGGGATTAAGGTATGGTGTGGAGCCGAACCACCATGCAAATAAATTAAGGCGCGACGCTGAGCGGCGGAGCCGGTCAAGGAGGGACTTATTATTTGCGTGAAGGTGGTTCGAGCGGAGCCGGATTAGAAAAAGTGTAGCGCCGCAGAGCCTCGCCCGTAGCGGTAGTCAGACGAAGGACGAATTTACTCCATAAAATAAGCAGATCACTTATCGGTGACCTGCTTATTTAATATGGCTTAGTCTGAAGTGGTCGACTCTAAAGCCATTTTAGTAATCATAATTGCGCCCCAGATAACCAGTTGAAGGATGGTCATTAGGAGAACAAACGTAACCATACGAAGGTTCCACATTGTCACCAGTTCGCTTACAACCCACCCGGGACTTACGAACAGGTAGGCGGTGTGAAGCCGGATGAAGCGGCCCACAAACACGCCGATCGAAGTGAGCAGGGTTAGCCCAACAACTAGACTGCCATGAGCAACGAATCCTTCCCAGTGCCACTGTCGTTGAAGAGCAGTGGACATAAACTCAAGGCTCCACGTTCCGATGATGGCAAATCCAATCACCCCAGAAACGAGGGTGAAGAACGCGAGCCACAGGTGAAGGTCAAACCGCATCAGCATGGTAACGCTGTTATACGGATCAAACTTTGCGAGGTGAAACAGGTCGGTTAGCAAGTATGGCGTGTTGGGATAAAAAACCAGCCATAAAAACGCTAACGGGTAAAACTGCCACGCCCGCTGGTGAGTGGGGTGCACGTGGAACGCACATTCGATAGGGATGTATGCGAGGAAGCTATTTAATGTTAGGAAGGACAGCGCTGAAGAGTGAATCCCCGTCTTCAGGTAGACGTACCCAAGATACAGCAGCGCGACGCCCCGGATAAGCCAGCGAAGTTTTTTTGGCATGGTGTTCCCCCCTAATAGTAATAATTGTCTCCTTTAGTTTCCCACAGAAGACGAAGTAGTGTAAAGGTTCGTGATATAATCATTAGCGAGAATTTAATAAAGGGGGTTTGGCCATGACTTTTGCGTGGAGCGACATCATCACCTGGCAGCACTTTATCAACCTGCTGGATATTGTGGTGGTGTGGTACGCAATCTATAAGCTGATGATGCTGATTCGCGGAACCAAGGCGGTGCAGCTGCTCAAGGGAATCGTGGTCATTGTGGCAATTAAGCTGGTTAGTTGGTACCTGGGGTTAGAAACCATTTCCTGGATTATGGACCAGGTGATTAACTGGGGAATCATTGCCATCATCATTATCTTCCAGCCGGAAATCCGGCGCGGGCTTGAACATCTTGGCCGGGGGCTTGTCTATAAGCGGCAGGACGAGGACCGTGAAAAGATGATTCACGAGCTTGATAAGGCAATTCAGTACATGTCCAAGCGACGCATTGGAGCGTTGATTTCCATTGAGATGAATACTGGGCTCGAGGATTATATTGAAACCGGGATTAAGATGGATGCGGACATCACGGGAGAACTGCTGATTAACACGTTCATTCCGAACACACCGTTACATGACGGGGCGGTCATCATCAAGGACAACCGGATTGCCGTGGCGGCGGCGTACCTGCCGTTATCCGATAGTAATTTAATCCCCAAGTCGCTGGGGACCCGGCACCGGGCAGCGGTCGGGATTAGTGAAGTAACCGACGCCTTGACGGTTGTTATTTCAGAAGAAACCGGGGGCGTTACGATTACGCAGAACAATGAGCTGATGCGCGACCTAACACGGGAGGATTACCTGAAGATTTTGCGGAATGAACTTCTTCCCCAGGCAGATTCGAAGTACCGGCTTTTTGGGCGGAGCGGCACCAAACACCACGCCCATACTGCTCACCGGCGGAAAAGGGGGCGGCACGTTAAATGAAACCTTCGAAGTTCTTTAATAGTAAAACGTTCTACCGGATAATCTCACTGATTTTTGCACTCATGCTGTTTTTGTACGTTAATTCGATGAAGCTGAACACGACCAGGTTTGCCCAAAACGGTGACATGGGCGTGGGCTTCGTGAATAAGGCAACGACGCTGCGGGTTCCGGTGCGGATTCTGACAAACCAAAACGGGTACTTCGTGACGGGGTATCCCAGCATGGTGAAGGTGCGGGTTACGGGCCCAAGTTCACTGGTAACGGCCGCCCGGAATACGCACAGCCTGCAGGTGACTGCCGATTGTACGCACCTTGGACTGGGTAACCACACCGTCAAACTGCAGCCCCGTGGGTTTAACCACGATCTCAGTGTCCAGGTTGAACCTAGCCGGGTAAACCTGACCGTCAGCCGGCGGGAAACGGCGGACTTCCCGGTTCAGGTGCGGTTTAACAGCCGGAAAATCGCAAGGGGGTATGCTGCTGGTCGGCCAACCGCAAGCGTTAACGTGGTGTCCGCAACGGGACCGGCTAAGGATATTAACCGGATTGATTGCATTGTTGCCCGGGTAAAGTTAAGTAAGCATACCCGGGAAACGGTGCACCAGCAGGTTGCCCTGCAGGCGGTTGACGCAAACGGCCAACCGTTAAGTGATGTTATCCTATCGTATAAAATGGCGCGGGTGACCGTCCCGATTTTTTCGGCGAAGTCAACCAAGAGCGTTAACGTCCAGCTCGTGAAGTCCGGGAAAGGCGTTAAGGGTAACCACTATAGTTTCACGACGGACACGAAAAACGTCACGGTGCACGGGTCGAAGCAGGCCCTCGATAAGTTAACGACCCTCAAGGTGCCGGTTGCCGTTGCGGGAATCGATGGTACAATGGACAAAACAATTGCCCTGAGTCCTACCCAGTACGGGATTACGGGAATTGACCCGGCAACCATTAAGGTGCACGTCACGGTTACGAAAGATTAGCAGTTAATAACTAGAAGCGAAAGGATTGAACGAAGAATGAAGTATTTTGGAACGGACGGTGTGCGGGGCATCGCGAACCAGACCCTGACACCAGAACTGGCTTTTAAGCTCGGCCGGTGTGGGGGGTATATTCTTACCAAACACGCCGAGGATAACCACACGCCACGGGTGCTGGTTGCCCGTGACACCCGAATTTCGGGGCAGATGCTTGCCGAGGCCATTACGGCGGGACTGTTATCGGTGGGGATTGAAGTGTTCTCACTGGGCGTAATGACGACGCCCGGGGTGGCCTACCTCGTGCGGCTACAGGGGGCTGATGCGGGAATTCAGATTTCAGCGTCCCACAATCCTGTCCAGGATAACGGGATTAAGTTCTTTGGCGGCGATGGTTACAAGCTGTCAGACGAAAAGGAAGAGGAAATCGAAGCCCTCTTGGAACAGGAAGAAGACAGCCTTCCCCGGCCGAGTGCTGAGGGCTTAGGGACCCTCAGTGACTACCGGGAAGGGGTTCAGAAGTACACCCAGTTCCTGGAACAAACAATTCCGGATAACCTTGAAGGCCTCCACATTGCCGTTGACGGGGCTAACGGGGCAACGAGTGAAATTGTGTCCCGCCTGTTTGCCGACCTGGGAGTAGAGTTTGACACCATGGCAACCACGCCGAACGGATTAAACATTAACGACGGCGTTGGCTCAACGCACCCAGAAGCCCTCAGCAAGTTTGCGGTGGAAAAGGGTGCCCAGGCTGGGGTAGCCTTTGATGGTGATGGCGACCGGTGCATTGCGGTCGACGAAAACGGCCAGGTTGTCGACGGCGACAAGATCATGTACATTTGCGGGAAGTACATGAGTGACCGTGGCCGGTTAAAGAAGGATACCATTGTAACGACGGTAATGAGTAACCTGGGACTGTACAAGGCGATGGAAGCAAACGGCCTGCACTCGGTTAAGACCCAGGTGGGTGACCGGTATGTTGTTGAGGAGATGTTGAAAAACGGGTATAACCTTGGGGGCGAACAGTCCGGCCACGTTGTGTTCTTAGACTTCAACACGACGGGCGATGGAATGCTGACGGCGTTACAACTCCTGAACATTATGAAGAAGACGGGGAAGAAGCTTTCTGAACTGGCTGCGGAAGTGACGACTTACCCGCAGGAATTAGTTAACGTTAAGGTTCAGGATAAGAAGAAGGCTCTCGAAAACCAGGCCATTAAGGATGTAATTGCTAAGGTTGAGGATGAGATGGCCGGCGAAGGGCGCGTTCTTGTGCGGCCAAGTGGGACCGAAGACCTTCTCCGGGTCATGGCAGAAGCGAAGACGCCCGAACTGGTTCACCAGTACGTGATGGAAATCGTTGATGTGGTAAAAGACCAGGTCGGCGTTGAGGATTAAGGATAGAAGAATAGCCCCGGGTGGTTGGATGACCATCCGGGACTCTTTTTAGCTGAAAAATTAGCGGCTCTACACTAAATCCTGTTGATATGGTTAAATGTTAAACTATTATCAACAGG
>DGYFJ06202__coassemble_1259_pt1 | contig 15593 bp, 11 predicted proteins | sample DGYFJ06202__metabat2_low_PE_017 | metagenome-assembled genome bin DGYFJ06202
TTTTACAAAAAGCAGCCGGCTTCAAACCGGCTTACCACATGAACAAGGAACATTGGATTTCAATTATCTTAGACCAATTTACCCTTGAGAAGATTATTCCGTTAATTGCAGACAGTTTTCAATTGACTGAATAACAAGCAGTGATGCTATGCCCCAATCGTGGACTAAACTTCTAAGATTGGGGACACTTTAATCACTACTCGAAGAGCTATCCCTCTATTATTTAATTCCCGATTCCCTGATATTTATCAATTTGCTTTCCTGTCCAATAAATTTCCGTCTTTTTAATGTGTTTCCCTGCTTGACGGTCCTTTTTTCCGTGCTGCCGCATTGTTAAGTTATATTTAGCAGCCAATTCTTGCCGTTTACTAAATGGTTTGTGTTCGCTGGCGTCACCAGTTAGATAGTCATAATCATAACTTGAAAGTGACTTACCGTTGATTTCAATTAAAACAACATTACTTTGAAGATTTTGCACATCCCTATCATCCCTACATACATCTGTTGCGTTCAAAGTAATTTTTGAAGTTGGAATGACTGCAAACTTTGCTGTTTTAATCCCGGTTACATAGGAACTCAGTCCTGACAACTGATCATTTTCGTATAAGCTTCGATTTTTAGCGTACTGTTTTTTCATCATTACTAATGTTGACTGCCGTTGGGTTGTAGTTATCATTCCAATCCCCTCAATTAATCCATAACTAATAATTACAGTTGCCCATAAAGCAACACAATTCTTTTTCCGTGACCACTTCGAGCGATTAAGTAGGATCAATAAAATGATTCCTAACGCGGTACTAATAATCAAACAGCTCAATGAAACAGAACGCAAAGTAAAAGCGTAATGATACTGAATTCCACCCTCGTCATCATAAACAAGTGGACGTTGAAAAAGACCATTAAAAATAAACAAATAAATAATATTAATAATTATAGAAACTATTATCAATAGCTTACTCTTATTTATTAGCGTAATCCCCATTAAAATTTCCGGAATAATGTAAATTAAGTATGCTCCGCCTAAAGTCAAAATCAATATCCAGGGACCAGCACCAGTTAGGATGTACCGTGCACACCATAGCGAACTAACTAACCCGGTTAAAATAAATCCAATTACAAGACTAATGAATCGCTTTTTAGATAATGGTGAGCGATTCTCACCACCACGTTGGTTCTTTAATTCTCGTTTTTCTTCAATCATTGTTATCAACCACCAAAATGGGTGACGTTTTTTTCTCCTTAATAGAAACCCGTAATTTATTCGCCATCGCTTCCATTATCATTCATCGAATGTTTCCCAGACGCAGCACCGTTATAGCCTAACAAACCATTGATTGACTCGTTAACCCTGTTTTTCATCCGTTTCACCGCTATCTTTAACCTACATCTCTCCGGAATAAATGCCCATACTACAGCAAATACAAAGTAAACAACGCATAAATCTTCCAGCCAGTCCATCAACTGATCCAGTGCCGTTTCCTGGTTATCATAGTATGTAGCGCTATCGACGTGATAGTACCGAGAGTGGTGCCCATGCCAGCTTCGCGGAATCAAATAATTAACAGTATCCTTTACCCTTGATCCAAACGATTGCGGCTCATCATCCGTTTCGTCATCATCTAAATGAGTGTGCGTTCCATCCTCATCTTCATCATCGTCATGAAAGGCATGACCACCCGTTCCTTCATCATCATGAAACGTATGCGTTGTGTGTCCACCACCAAAATGACCCCCGCCGATATGACCGCCACCGTGAAAGCCGCGTGCCAATGCAACGGTTGGGGTAAAAAACATCAACACGCACACAAAAACAATAATCCACCTATTCTTCTTCAAAACCCGTCTCCTTTATCCTGGCATTATTATCTAACAAAGAGAATAGTTAACTCACTCTAACCCCAATTCTGTCTGTAACCTATCGATTGCCGAACGTAACTCTTTACGACTTTTATGAGTTAGGTAATACAAACTTACCGTAAGGGCGTTCGCACCCTTAGTAATATCACTCATACTACAGTCGTGGATTTCCTTAGTCTTTACTGTAAGAACAGCACATTTATAGTTTATAAAATTAGTACTTAACCCGGAAACGTCAATGGCTAAGATGTCATCAAAACTTATTTCAATTGCGCTCTTAGTAGAATCGCCTACTCCACCTATGTTTAAGCTAATAAGATTCTGAGGGATAAGTATCCTTCGATCGAAATCAATTTCTAACGGTGAACTTAATGATAAAAATATAGGTATACTAATCGCTACAAACACCATAATTGAAACGTACGCTATTATATTTTTCGAAAAAGACTCATAAAAAGTAATATAAGATTCGTGAAATGCAAAATACAAAATAAAAGCGATGGGTAAAAGAAAAATCGCCAAAAAGTAGCACATAAAGAACGCCCATCCTACTAGCGATTCTCTAAGTACAATCCTATTGCTTTTCACAAATAAGCACCTACTTTAACTGTGCCAGTTCCTTTTCCAAAATCTTCTCCGCTTCTTCAACCGTTTCGTACCCGTAAATTCGGTTAAAGAACGACGTCCCCGCAATCATTGCGGATAAGCGCGCGACTTGCGGCCGGTACAGAATAATAGTCGGCTTCTTTAACTGCTCCGCTATTGCCAGCTCGTAGCCTACTCCCAAACTAGGATGCGTTGCTTCGGCCACCACCACATCGCTGGCCGTTAGCCACGCAACATCACGGTCCCGGATTTCCTGATCACTCATCTCGCTTTCGGCATCCGCCGTTAAATTAGGGTTTCCAATATGCTCGGTTAAGACGTGGTGCTGCTGGTTTAAAAACGTAATGAGCCGTTCATATAGCTGGCGGTCATCCCGTCCACCCCGAATCGAAGCAGCAAAGTAGATTTCCATGATTTCCTCCTAAAATAGGTGCATTTGACGGCTTTGCGGCGTTGCCGGCCGTTCTGCTAACCGCCGACGCCGGGCACTCGCCATCCGCCGTTCAAAGACTTCCAAACTATCCTCCTGCCAGAGCGGCATGGCCCGGTCGGCCTTAATGAATTCCTGATTACCCAGAGCCTCAGGGATCTTGGTAACGTCGTCAATCTGCGGGCACTGACTATGATCCAGCATGGCAACCGGACGGTGCTGCTTAAACGCATGCTGTAGCGCCATTTCGGTTTTTCCGTTTTGATCAGTTTCAACGACCACCAAGCCGTCGCTCATCCCGCTTTCCCACTCATCGCGGGCCGCAAGGAACTGCCGACGCGCAGCCGTCCCGTAGCGGAAGGATGACACTAGCGCTCCGCCCCGGGCAATGATTTCATCCGCCAAGGGTTCGTTTTCTGGCGGATAAATCGGTTGTTCCAGACTCTCCCCTAGGATCGCAACGGTTTTCCCGTCAGGCACATCCAAGGCGCCCCGGTGTGCAGCGGTATTTGTGCCAATTGAAAGGCCACTTACCACCGTGTAGCCGTCCGTTGCGAACTTCTGCGCCATCCGCCGGCTCATCTTCGCCCCGAGGTCCGTTGGGCGCCGGGTACCAATGAAGCCCACGCTTGGCGTATTAAGCACCGCAGCGTCCCCCTTGACGTACAGGAGCAGCGGGAAGTTCACCAACCGTCGCATGTTTTGCGGGTACGCCTCTTCCTGGTAATTAATTACCTGGGCGCCATCCTTAACCGTCTTGGCCAGTAAGTCGGCGGCGTCCTGTTGAATATCGAGCCACTTATGCGGGTCGAGGTTGCCGGCCAAATACTGCTTGCGGACCGCTGCAACCCGACACCCCGGGATCCAGCCTGCCTGCGCAAGCCGGGCAGCGGGAATCCGGGCTAGAATTTGCCGGGCAGTTTTCGGCCCCACTCCCTTAATCATTTCCAACGCCATAATCAACCGTGAATAATCTAGTGGTTCCACTATGCTGCACTCCCTTACTTAGTTTCCGTTTTTAGTATAGCGCGCCCCCGGAAAAACACCGGCAGCAAACCCTTCAACTACCTTAACCCAAGCAATAACCCATAAAGAAGCGGGCCCAACAGGGCGGGCAACATGTTTGCCACCTTCAGTTTGCGAATTTTTAATACATCGATGGCTAACGCAACAAGGAGGGCCGAACCGACCGCCCCGATTTCCGTAATAACCGCTGTCGTTAGGAACGGGTGGAACGCCGCAGCCGCGCAATAAATGACCGCCTCGTAAGCAAAAACAAATGGTCCTGCAAACAACACGCCCGGGCCAAATGCCGCCCCGTAAATTAACGACGCCAGCACGTCCAGGACGATTTTCATCAACATGATATTCGGGTTATGGCTTAACGCTTCGTTAAGCGGGCCGATAATCGCCATTGAACCAATGCACTCAATCATCAGCGCAGCGACAAACCCGGTCACAAAATCTTCGTTTGCCGCGTGAAGCCGGCGTTCCAGTACGTGACCGACTCCCGTAAATCGGCCGTCAATATCCAACCAATAGCCGACCAGTGTTCCTAAAACAAGACTAACCAACATGAGGAGCGGCTGCTTAGTGGTAATGGCTCCCTGAATTCCGATAATGCCCACGCACAGCGTTGCCGCGTCCAGCATCGCACTTGTTTGGGTGGTCGTTAACACGTGTTTCAACGGCTGACTCAGTAAGCTGGCAATCACAATTCCCACTAAATCCAAAATAACGTACAGCACAATTCTTAACTCCGTTCGTTTAATCTCCCCTAAATTATACGAATTCTTAGGCAGAACGGCAACGGCGCTTGCAGTAATAACGTGGGCCTGTGTACAATGATGACAGTTTACAACCGAGGAGGAATTGGATTGCAACTTCGATTAGCAACGCCTAATGATCAATCAGCAATAATGGAAATTATCAACGGGGCCATTGCTGCCCTAAAGCAGGCTGGCAATCCCCAATGGCAAAACGGTTACCCGAATAGTACGACCATTACCGCTGATATTAAACACCACGTTGCGTACGTCCTTGAGAAGGAGCAAACGGTAATTGGTTATGCCGCCATGGTTGGTGGGGCCGACCCAAATTACCAGCACATTGACGGCCAGTGGTTCACCTCAGGTGCTGACTACTGCACCATTCACCGGGTTGCCCTCGCACCCAGCGTTCGCGGCCAGGGAATGGCCACCCCGTTTTTAAAGTTACTGGTTGACCGCGCCCAGCAAAATGGCTACCACAGCGTGCGAATTGACACGCACCGGCTTAACCTCCCAATGCAAAAAACAGCGGTAAACGCGGGGTTTATCCAGTGTGGATTTATCAAAATCATTGACGAACCCACTGACCCCAACCGCATTGCGTACGAGCAACTCCTCACCCCAACTGATAATCATTAACCAAAGGAAGGATTTTCCATGAAGATTAGTCGTATTGATCACATTGTCCTGACGGTAAGCGACGTAGCGCAGGCGACCCGGTTTTACCACGAGGTCTTTGACATGCCGGTCATCCAACAACAGAGTACCGCAGAAGTAACGACACTGCGGTGCGGGCACCAACTTATTCGTCTGCAGGAGGCCGACCGGAATGCCCGTAAAGCTACCCACCCAACCGTCGGCAGTGCTGATTTGTGCATCGTTACCCGCGATGACCTGGCAGACGTCTACCGGCACCTCCAGAGCTACTACGTGAAGATTGAAAGTGAACCGGTTGCCAAGCAGGGATCGGAGGGACAAATGCATTCCATCTACCTGCGTGATCCAGATGACAACCTAATTGAAATTGCCTCGTACAAGTAAGGAAACGTAAAAGTAAAAACCACGTCTTTTAGGCGTGGTTTTTATTGCGCACGGTTTCTGTGCTTAACTAGGTCTAAAGACGATAAAACAAAAGCGGCAGTCCTGCGACCACCGCATGCAATCACGAACTTCACCATCACCCGAGGTAGTCTGAAGTTTACGGCTTCAGGTAGAAACGACCAGCCTTATCCATAGTCATATACCACCAGGACGATGAAGAACAAATCATTCATCGTTTTTATTATACGCAAAAAGTTACCAAATGCGAAATCATTCTTCCCGGTTAGCGGGCGCTTTTGTAAAACGCCGGCTAATCCCAACCAGGAGCATAATCACCGCCGTCATCACGACCAGCAGAAGCAAATCCCACTGACCGCCCCGCAGTAGCGCAACCGTGGAGGTAACACCACATGCTTCCAGTGCTGCTTCAATTGAGGCGGCCACGTTGTTTCCAATCGTTCCGGCATACTGTTGAAAAACGTTAAACAGCGAGCTGACCCCGCCCCGTTCGTTTTGGGGGACATATTTTCCCGCGTCAGTAATAATGTTGCCAAAACCAAACGTGTAGCCCAACCGGAAAATCACGTAAATTCCAATAATCAACCCGACGTTCAGCCACCGGAATAACCCGCAGTACAACACGGTACCGCTAAACAACAGGACACTCGCCAACATCAACGTGAAAAATCCGCCACGTACGTCATATAACCGTCCTGCCAATGGCGAAAGGAGCGCCCCCAAGACAGCCCCTGGAAGTAGCAGAAAACCAGCTAACAGAGAGTTATAGTGCAAGACCACCTCTGCATACAGCGGGATCACAAAGACCAAACTCAGGTTAACAAACTGCAGACCAAAAAAGCACGCTGCCCGCAACGCCACCACCGGCCGCCTGAGAAGGCCAAAGTTGAGGTACTGCCGGGAACTATGCCGCAGATTAACCGTAAGCAATCCCCCACAAACCACCGCACCAAGGAGGAATAACCAAGCACTTGTCAGGTCATGAAAATGCGTCCCCACCTGGTTAATGGCAAGGCTTAGCGTGACTAACAGGCCGCCAAAGAACAGTAAACCACCCCAGTTAAACTTCGCAGTTTCCTTTACAACTGGTCGGGTAGCCGGAAGCGTCCGCATCCCCGCCACTAAAGCCAATGCCAACAGCGGCAGCACGCCCAAGAAAAGGACCCGCCACGATAACCAGTACGCCAGCAAGCCCCCATATGCCGGACCAAATGCCGGCCCGAAGGACTTAATCATCGTCACAATTCCGTTATACTTGCCAAATTCGGTTTGCGGAATGACCGCAAACACCACCTGATACATTAACGGGGTTGCCAGACCGGTTGCCACCGCACACAACAGGCCTCCAACCAGCAACACGCTAAACGACGGTGCCACCGCACTCAACAAACATCCCGGAATGAAGAGCACCCCCGCCATTAAAAAGAGGCGGCGTAACGCCATCCGCTTCATCAGATAGGCCGTCGTACTCATCGTAATGGTTGCCGCCAAATAATAACCCGCTGAAAGCCACTGAACGACCGTCAGCGGAACGGCAAACTGCCGCATTAACGTGGGAAACGTCACCACCAATGACGCCCCTAACAAAATCCCAATAAATCCAAGGCAGCTGGCACTGACAACCGCAACCCCGTTTTTTCTAACTGACACCTCATCATCCCCTATCCGGTCAAATCCTGGCATCTTGCTACTACTTAATCGTAACGCTCTGACGCGCGCCGACCGCATATAACGCCTTGGTAATAACCGGCTGTCCGGTCATTAAAGTTAGGGCCTGGGCGTACAGGTTAAGCTGCCCTTGGTATTCGGCTGCGAGTTGCTCCAACCCGCCCGGCTTCGTGGCGAGTTGGTCGGTCTTATAGTCAAACAGGACAATTCCTTCCTTAGTCGGAATATACCCGTCAATAATCCCATGAATTAAAACAGGCTGGTCCGGAAGTGTTGAATCGTTAAACAGCTGGTTCGCCGGATACAGCATCGCAAACGGCGCTTCCCGCTGGGCAACCGCAGCATACTGCCGCAGCTGCTTGCCGATTGACGTTCGGTAAAAGGCGGTAATTCCTTCAACATCAAGGGCGGCCACAACCCGCTTGGTTAGTTGCCGCTGGGCGACCAACCGGGCACAGGTTTGCTCAACCACCTGCGGCGTTACCGGCTGCTCAAGCGGAACGTTTTGGAATACCAAGTGTGTTGCGGTTCCCAGCGTTTGCGCGCTTAATGGCACTTCCTTTTGTTCCGTTGGGTCCTGGTAAAAGCGGGGCATGTTAAACCGTGGCGCCCGCCGACCAGGATGGTGAACCCGATCAGTCACCGTTAATTCAGGCATTACCGCCTTATCCGGATCATCGAAGTAGTGCTTGATACTCGTTACCGCCTGATATGCCGCCGTGCGCGTGGCCGCCTCATTAGGATACGTGAATTCCAGAACCTGCTGGATGGACTCCGGTAACGGCGCTAGCGTATCCTGCGCCCGCAACCATTCAGCGGCGTGCTGCTGGTGCTGGTACGCTGTAGTTCCCTGATTCTGCGGGGCAATGGCCTGCGCAAGGGATGGTTGGTCCCACACGGTCATTTTTAGTTGGGGCGCGTGGGTGGCAAAGAACGGTGGAACTGTTGTTTGCTCCCATCCCGGAAGCCCCGTTGTGGTGGTCATCTCCCCATCCTTAACCTGGTGAACCGTAATCTGGGAGGTTCCGTTCGGCATTCGGCCTAAGCACAGTAAAAGCCAGTCTAAATACGACTTTGCCGTCGCCCGGCGCTCGTACGGGAGAACCTCAGCACTGGTTTGGCCCGCAACCGCTAGCCGGTCAGCAAGGTCCTGCGTCACTTTTTCTGGCTTACTCCGCAGCCGCCCGGTAATGATGACCTTCTGTTCGGCCCGGGTAACCGCCACGTACAGCTTGCGCATTTCTTCGGCTAACAGCTGCAGTTTTTCCTGCTGCTGCAGGTAATGCATCTGGGGAAGTGCAAACCGGACGATGAGGTGTTCGTTTTCCCGACCAGCTTCCGTGTCGTCGTCGTTAACGGCCAATCCCGCCAACTCCGGTTCGGCTCCGCCATCCACGGCAAGGCGCAGACCCATTCCAATATCCTTGTTGATAATAAACGGGTCCCGCTCCCCAAGACGAAACTTTCGGTCAGTATCGATTACAAAGACCACCGGAAATTCCAGCCCCTTACTCTTATGAATTGTCATAAAATGGACCTTATCCGCCTCTTCCTGGGGATTTTGGCTGGATAAATCACGCTGCCGGTCTTCCAACCGGTGGACGAACCGAATAAACTGGTATAGCCCCTTAAAACTGGTCTGCTCGTATTCTTGGGCCCGCTCATACAGCGCGTGCAGGTTTGCCTGCCGCTGGGGTCCGTTTGGCATGCCGCCCACAAAATCCAGAAAACCCGAATGATTATAGATGGTCCAAATCAAAGTGGCAATGTCGCCCCGGTGTGCCTGAACCCGGTAAGCCGTCAGGTCATCCAAGAACCGCTGAACCTTGGCGATTAAATCTTCTTCCCAATCCGGGTGGTAGTCCACCAGTTGCTTGCGGTCGTGCTTAACGAGGTACGCATACCGCGTCAGTTTCGTATAAAAATCGGTTTGTTGGCGCCCATTGACCTTGATTAACGCCAGCTCGTTCTCGTCAATCCCGTATAACGGTGACCGAAGTACCGCCACCAGCGGAATATCCTGGTGCGGGTTATCAATCACCTGCAGGAGCGCAAGCATAATCTTGATTTCCGTCATCTGGAAGAAGTTGGTGGTTTCGTCAACTGCCACCGGAATATCAAACTGTTTAAAGACCGTCGTCAGGGCTTCCCCGCTAGTCCGGGTTGATGCTAACACGGCAATGTCGCCCGCCGTTACCGGCCGCCGTTCCTTAGTCTGGCGGTCAAAGATGGTCTCATGCTGATCCAACATTTGCCGAATCCGCTGGGCAACCATCACCAATTGGCCCTGGTTTCCCTGCAAATCAGGGTCCGCGGCATCGTCCGCCGAAACAGGCGCCTCTGCATATAACAGAACCTCTGCCGGGGTTTGTTGCACCGCCCTTCCTGCTGCTTGGTAAACCGGGTTGGCGTTATCCATCAGCGCCTGATCATCGTACGTTAACGCCCCAATCTGGTCATCCATTAACTGCCGGAAGAGGAAGTTTGTCAGCTGCCCTACGTTTTTCACTGACCGGAAGTTCTGCTGCAGCACAATCAACTCCCCCGGAGTCTGCGCTGGCAACTGCCCGTCTTCTGCTGATTGGAACGTATCGTACTTGTGCTGGAAAAGGTGTGGGTCCGCCTGCCGGAAACGGTAAATTGACTGCTTATTGTCCCCCACCATAAAGACGTTGTGGGTGGCTAAACGCTGAATAAGGGCTTCCTGTACCCCGTTGGTATCCTGATACTCGTCAACCATGATTGTCGTGTACTTTTGCTTGAGGGAGGCACACAGCTCGTCGTTTTCCAGTAACTGCAGGGCGTAGTGTTCCAAATCATCAAATTCCAGCACGTGCCGCCGTAGCTTTTCCCGCAAAAAAGCCGCCCGGAATTGTTCGGTGAGCGTAGTCAGCAGGTCGATTACCGCCGCCATCCGCCGGGTTAAAGTCGTCAGGTGGGTTGCCGAAAGCTGCAGGTACTGCCCCACCGGATCAGCGGTTGCCTGTCGATCCTTGGCAGGAGCATTCCCGTACACTTCCATAACCTGCGTCTTTCCTCCTGGTAGTTTGTCGTCCAATCCCCACGCCCGGTAGAAGTTAACGGCCGCAACAATGACCGGCGATAACACATCATCAAGGTGATCCTTAACCAATTTGGTCCTGACACTAAGATTCTTAAGCGGGTTCGGGATTTCCCTAATCTGGTTAACAAACGCCACCATCGTATCCCAGTCAGGGGTCATAGTGGCGTCCCACGCCATCATTCGTTTTTCTAGGTCCGCCCACGCCGTTTGCATGGCCGGAAGGACCTCTTCTTGAATCTTCTTAACCGCCTTAGTAGGCTTCTCGACGGTCGCCCCCGCCAAAGCCGCAAGTCCCGCGGTGATTGGCGCAATCCATTCCCTGGTCCGGCTAATGGTGGCGGTAAACAGCGGCGCCACCACGGTTTGACAAAAAGCGGTATCATTAATCGTTCCGTTTTCCGGAATGGCGTATAGCCGGCGCGGAACGGTCTGCAACCACTTGTCCGGGTGAGCGGTCGCCCCCGCAGCGGCATCTAAAGCCGCCACCACCTCCGTCAACGCTTCGTCAGCTTGTTCCCGGTCGCCGCTTAACAGGTTTAAGACGTCTGCGTAGGATTGGCCCAGTTCATCGACGGGTAAGCCCTCATCATCCAAGTGCCGCAGGGCTCCCTGGTAAAAGCGTTCGCGCACCTTCTCCCATACGTCATCCCACATGATTTCCCGTTCGGCATCGTCCGCCAACAACCGAAAATCTGGGTCGAGGGTGGCGTTGGGCTCACCGGTGGGGTTAACGGCGTAGTAATACTGTTGCAACAGCCGTAAACAAAAGGCGTGGAGGGTGCTAATATCCGCCACGTTGACGGCGGTCAACTGGTCTTGGAGGTGGGCCACCAGCTGCGCGTCGGCCTGCGGATCAGCGTTCAGTGCTGCTAACCGCTCCTCTAAATCCGCCTGCAGTCGGGTGCGCATTTCTGCGGCCGCATCGTTCGTAAAGGTGGTGATCAGCATCCGCCGCAAATCACCGTATTTGCCCTGTTCGTCCTTCGTTGTCAGGAGGTGCATCACCCGTTCAACAAGCACCCGGGTTTTCCCCGAGCCAGCAGAAGCCGCTACCAAAATATCATGACCGCCATGAAGAACCGCCTTTTTCTGGGCAGGCGTTGCCCGGTCCATAAAACTACTTGTCATCCGTCGCGTCCTCCTGTTCTTTCCAGGTATGCTGTTTGAACTGAATAAACCGTTCGTCGTTCTCGAGCGCCTGTAACTGGGCGGCTAGTTTGTTAGGTTGGGCCGTGACCTCCTGCTCCAGGTCGTGGTACGTATTCCCCAGTCCAGGATCAAACAACATTACCTGCTGGTAATCCGATTGTTGCACCGCGTTACTTGTACGCAGCCGGTACGGGTACATGGAAATCACGCCGTCATAAATTAGCTGCCGGGCCGCGTCAAGTTTATACAGGTCATAATCCAGGAGCATTGCAAAGTCTGACGGCGTCAGCATCAGGTTCTTTCCCTGACCCTTAAACACGTTATTCTTAGTCGTTCCCAGCCCATACTGCTCAACGTTCGGCGTGGTGGTTACCTGAGTCACAATCTGCCCGTCATCCGTAATGTTCAGGGTAGTCGCCGTCAGCGCGTTGAGGAAGCTGTCATCCTTGTCCGCCGTAAATAATCCACTGTACTTGAACTGGTCGTTTAACACGGTAAGCGGCGTCGTTCCTGATTTAACGGTGGACTGCCCCACCCGGGGACTCCGCACCGTTACGTAGGTTCCACTGCCCCGCAAAAGTTTGGGCGAAGTATTATGGGGAACAAACGCGGGGATCCCCGCTTGTTCAATTAATTCGTGCAGTTTAGCCTGGTTATTGGGCTGGCGCAAAACGTTTAAGTACGTAAGTAGCTGCAGCGATAGCCCGTTTTTCAGCCGCACAATAAAGTGGTCGAGGTAGTTATTGGCCGGGTTACTCGACTTATAGTCCACCACGTTGTAGTACAACTGCCCAGTTAGGGTCGTTACCACGTCAATCCGGTCAATTTTCCCGTTAACGTTCATTTGCCGGGAGCCACTTCCCAGGTGCAGGGCCCGCAACGGAGCGTTATGCCCACCGTACTTCGTTTCTGCCGCCACCGGAAAGAGGGGCTGGCGCCGTTCTTGCCGGTAAAAAGCGCCCGTTAAGCCGTGAAGCGTCTGGTTCATTCGGTGCTGGAGGTACCGGTTCCGTGCTGAATTGTGGAAAACGGCAAAGTCATCCTCCTGCTGCACCTGCGTAATGGCCTGCGCAAATAACCGGTCAAACTCGTGGTGCGGTAGCGTCCGCAGCGTCGCGCCCGCCGCAACGACCTCCTTTACAAAGACTTCCATCACCCGGTGCAGGTAATTACCCGTATTTAGCGGGTCAACCTTAAAAACGGGCCGGGGGCGCAACCGCAACCCGTGATTGAGGAAAAAGGCGTACGGGTTCTGCCAAAATTCCTGAATACTTGAAACTGATCCCCGAAACCGTTCCCCGTAAAGCAACGGAACCAACGCCGGGGCCAACTGCTTGTCCCCCGCCGGATCAAACGATATTTCTCCCTTAACGGGTGCACTCGCCGGGAGCACTGCGTTGACGTAGGTTAACCCGGCAAGGGCAGCCCGCGCCTTAGGGATGGTCCCGAGGCGGTGAAGGAGCGCCCGCCACCCGTCACTGAGCGTTGGTGTGCCTTCTTGGAGGGCCTGCCGACACAACGCAATAAGTTCGCCGAGCATTCCCTGCGCCGTTCCCCCGTACGGTAACAACGAATCAGTCGGCGCAGGAATTGCCCGCACCTGGTTGACCGTCACGTTTAACCACGTCGTAATCTGGGCAATCATCGGGGCAATATCATAGGTCGCCCCATCCCGGCCGTTTACCGGGAAAGTAACGAACAGCGCATCCGTTGCCACCAACAAATCCCGCAACAACCGGTACGGAGCCGTTGCCATCTTGAGGTCAGCGCCGTCCGCTAACTGGGGACCATCATCCTCCAGTAATTGGGCAGCCAACGCCGTCCGGTCATCCGCGCTTAAAATGGTATTTTGCGTCACCGTTCCGGGAAGGTCCGCGGCCGTTACGCCCATGATGAAAACCACCTTCTTGTTACGAAGGTGCATCCCGTTCAGGGGGCTAACAATTACCTGGTCAAGCATGGCCGGAATTCGGCTGTACGTGGCAGTTGCAAACCCGTCCGTAAACAACTGCGTGAAGGCCACCACGTCAAACGGGCGGTCACCCAGCGTAACCACGTATTCGTCTAGTAACCGACATAGTTGGTTCCATACCTGCTCTGACCGGGTTGGATCAGCGGTGGCACCGCCGAACCCAAAGTGTTCTTCGGCAGTCGTGGACACGTATTCCGCTGTCCGTTGCCATCCTTCCAGCTGCGTTTGAACACCACTTTTCACTAAGAAGTCCATGAGAACCTGGGCAAATTCAGTTCCGCTTTTGGCCGTTTTCACCTGATCAAAAAACGGCAATAACCAGTCCACCACTGTCTGCCGGATAACGTTCGCATTGGCGTTAACCCGGTCAGCGGCGCGTCGGTCTGCGGGGTTCATTCCAACTTCAACCGGAACCACCGTCCACTCCTGCTGCCAGACCGCAAGGTGATTAATTCCCCGGGCCAACAGGTAGTTTTCAACAACGTCCAACGTTGCCCGGAACGTCCCGAGGTTGTGCCGGTTATCGGCATCATCATCGCCGAACTCCGGGACCAGCAGCTCAGTTTTTAATAGGCGCATCATCATCGTCAGCGTAAAGTCGTAATGCTGACCATCGTTATATATCGCCAAGAGCGTCGTAATCAGGGCAACGAGGGGATGCCCGCCCATCTGGTGCTGCTGGTCAACGAAAACGGGGACGTCCTGTTGCGTAAAGAAGGGTTCAATTAGGTTAGCGTACGGGGCCATTGTCGGCACAAACACCGCAATATCGCGGTACCGTAAGTGTCGGGTGGCCACTAATTGCCGAATTTGACCGGCGACCCACTTCACCTCATGGGCACGGTCCATCAACTGCGTTACGGTCAAGCCGTAATCAGCGCTTGCTGGCGTGCTGGTTGGGCGCGGCGCCTGGCCCGTATAACGGTTTTCCCATTGGTGGGCAATCTGCTGGAGTACCGGCGCCAACGTCCTGACAGGAGCCATCTTCCAGGTAACCGCCACGTGGGCCTGCCGCGCACTTGCCCGGAGTCGCCGGGCAAGCCGCACCGGTTGGTAATACAGGTAAGTCGGTGCCACCGTCTCCTGGTCTTCTACTAATTGCCGGGCTGCTGGTGACATTACTAAGCTAACAATTACCTGCCGCATCCGGGAGAGGAGTACCCGGATCAATTCGTGCTCTACGGCTGAAAAGTGATCAAATCCTAAAAAGGCAATGCTGGTCTGCTGAAGATCCGTCCGCTGCTTAAGGTGGTCCACCAATCGCTGGGTCACCGTCGTCGGGTCCACGTAGTTTTCCAGGTCCACGTGAACAAACGCCGTGTACACGGTCGTTAAATCAGCCAGTTTTGCTTGCAGGGTGGAATCCGTTACCTGGGACTGCAGGATTTGCAAGTCTGCGGGGGTAAAGCCCCCCTGCCGCAATTCAATTAACTGGTTAGCAAGCTGCTTAGCAAACCCCGGATGATTGCGTTCCCCCGCAAAAACCCGTAGCTGAGTCGCTGGAATTTGTTGCAGAAGGTCGCTGACCAGCATGGTCAACCCCGCACTACTAAACATTGACCGCTGCATTGCCGGATCGTTTCGTAAAAAATACCATGCCAATCGGCTCACCGAAAAGACCTGGACGTTTCCCGCCGCAAACGGTTCCCCGGAATTTCCCGCAAGGCTCTGTAAGAAATGCACTTCCGCTTCAAACTTTACCTGGTCAGGAACCACGATAAACAGTTGGTCCTGCGGATGGCTCGTCCGTTCCTGCTGAAGTAATGCTAATGCCGCGCGGTCGTGGTCCCGCGTTGCATCCCCGTATACTACCGTTAAGCCCACCAAAAAGCCCCCTTCATTAAGTGTTTCCTTTAGTATACTATTTCCCTACGCGAGCGCCCATTCCTCCGCGCAAACTTCACGGAAGCTTTTCCTTTATTTCACCGCTATTTTGTTGACTGGCAACAAAGTGACGAGTATTATATGGCTCTTTGTCAAATCCTGTTGATGGATGGAAAATACGTTGTCTATTAGGCA
>DGYFJ06202__coassemble_1816_pt1 | contig 9496 bp, 6 predicted proteins | sample DGYFJ06202__metabat2_low_PE_017 | metagenome-assembled genome bin DGYFJ06202
TTTGTGTTAATTATGCTGATTTTGGCTATTTTTGTCAAAAACAAAGAAGAAAATGATCGAATTGGCGATAAAAAAACGATTTTCGCCTAAATTGGCATAATTAATTATGACCTTACGAAGGGGACGACGACGTTTTTACCAGTTGAGTTTATTTCCCGGGGAATTGCCACGGTTAACCAGCAGATTACCGCAATTAATCAGGCGCCAGTACCGCCGATTGAGCAATACGCTCAGCTACTGGATAGTGCAAACTTTCTGCACCCGTTTCGTGAAGGAAACGGCCGAGCCACTAAAATATTAATTCAAAAGTTTGCCAAGAATAAGCGGCAAATTATTGATTATGATCCTAATGATGACGCGCTCGTTGATGCGTTGGTTTCTTCGGATATTCCGCGGATCAGCGCATTAATGTGGTTCGAGTGAATTAAAGGGTTCTTTGGCGGGGAGCGTTGCCTTTTAATGAGAAAAGAATTAAAATACACTTAATCAAACAAAGGAAGAGGCGGATCAGATGACAAAGGATATTACACTAGAGGACCTTCACCGGTTCCAACAGGATTTTGACCAGCGACCGGATGCGGCTGTTGTCGCGCGCGCGGTTCAAAAGAACGGCGTGATTAGCACGAGTGAAAACTACGCGGCCAAGCGGCACCTGGACCCCACGTTTTCCGTTGAAGTAGAAACGGGGAAGGTTGCCAACCAGAAGAAGAGCGGGCGTTGTTGGTTATTCGCAACGTTAAACACACTTCGGCACAAGTTTGCCGAGAAGTACAAGATGAAGGACTTCCAGTTTTCACAGAACTACCTGTCGTTCTATGACCGGCTGGAAAAGAGTAACAAGTTTTACGAGGACGTTCTCGCAACTGCTGACTTGCCGCTTGACAGCCGGGAAGTGCAGTTCCTGTTAAAGTGGGGCAACGGTGATGGCGGCCAGTGGGCAAACGGACCGGCATTAATTGAAAAGTACGGTTTAGTACCACAGTACGTGATGCCAGAAACCCTGACGAGTGATAAGACGGCTGAGCTTAACCCGACGTTGAACCTAAAACTCCGGAAGGATGCCATGACGCTGCGGAACCTTGCAGCTGACGGGGCTGACGCAGCAAAGTTACGTGAAACGAAGATGCACTTCCTGAACGAGATCTACCGGATTCTCGTTGACGTCTTCGGTCAGCCGCCGGTAAAGTTTGACTTTGAATACCGGGACGATGAGCACAACTACCACATCGACCGCAACTTAACGCCGCAGTCGTTCTACCAGAAGTACGTGGACTGGAACTTTGATGACTACGTATGCCTGACGGATGCCCCGGACCACGAGCAGGGGAAACTGTTTGGCTTGCCGAGTCAGGACTACATCTTTAACGGCAAGAAGATTGAGTTCCTAACGGTTGATACGCAGGCGTTAAAGGACGCCACGATTAAGCAGCTGCAAGCGGGCGAGACGGCCTGGTTGGGGTGCGACGTGCTTAACAAGATTGACCGGCAAAAGGGAATCCTGGATCCGGACTACTTCAAGGAAGACGAGTTATTTGGGGTTGATCTGGAAATGAGTAAGGCGGACCGGCTCGCTTCCGGTGAAGGAACGTGTTCCCACGCCATGACGTTCACTGGAGTTGACCTGGTGGACGGTCAGCCAACAAAGTGGAAGGTTGAAAACAGTTGGGGCGAAAAGGTCGGCAAGGATGGCTACTTCATTATGACCGATGAGTGGTTTGACAAGTACATGTACGAGGTCATTATTAACAAGAAGTACCTGACGGAAGAACAACGCAAGCTGCTTGACCAGCAGCGGGTTGACCTTAAACCGTGGGATTCATTGGCATAGTTTTATCCGTTAACTTGAGGGTGGGGCGTTCGTCTCATCCTTTTTGTTATTTCCCGGGAATTTGCCGTTTTGTAATACGAAATTAATGGTCGTGCGGGAGAATAAAGTGTATGATGAACCGTATTAGGTAGAAAAATCAATGAGGTGGCAAAAATGACGAAACACCGCAAGGGAATCCTGGTGGGGGCGCTAATCACCATCGGGGTTGTATACGGCGATATCGGAACATCTCCGCTGTACGTAATGAATGCGTTAATCGGAAACGCAGGGGGCATGAAGTACCTGACCCCTGATTACGTAATCGGATGCTTATCACTAATTTTCTGGACGTTAATGCTGATTACGACAATCAAGTACGTGCTGGTTGCTCTCCGGGCTGATAACAACGGTGAAGGGGGGATCTTTGCCCTGTACGCCCTTGTCAAAAATAAGGCGAAATGGTTGATTCTCCCGGCGTTGATTGGGGGGGCGGCCCTCCTAGCTGACGGGACGCTGACTCCAGCCGTGACGGTTACCAGTGCGATTGAGGGGTTAAAGGGCGTGGCGTTCCACCACACGGTTCCTGTGCACGACCAGAACGACGTGGTAATCATCACACTCACAATTCTGTTGGTCCTGTTTTTGATCCAGCGCTTTGGAACGAGCTTCATTGGCCGGGCGTTCGGCCCAATTATGCTGGTCTGGTTCGGCTTCTTGGCGATCTTTGGGATTTACAACATGCACGGTAACCTGGGAATTCTCAAGGCACTTTCACCAGTCTATGGATTGCGGGTGCTGTTTTCGCCGGTGAATAAGGACGGGCTCTTCATTCTGGGGAGTATCTTCCTGGCAACGACCGGGGCGGAGGCCCTGTACTCTGACATGGGTCACGTTGGTCGGCGGAACATCTACATCACCTGGCCGTTTGTTTTCCTGGCGTTAATCCTAAACTACTTTGGCCAGGGAGCTTACCTGATCCGGCACATGAGTGAATTCCACCACATGTCCGGGGCAATCAATCCGTTCTACACGATGCTTCCGGGAAAGTTTTACATGTTTGGGGTCATCATTGCGACGCTGGCCGCCATCATTGCTTCCCAGGCATTAATCACCGGGTCGTTCACCCTCGTAGAAGAGGCGGAAGGGCTCAAGCTGCTGCCACGGATGTTTGTTGAACACCCAAGCATGTCCCGGGGGCAAATCTACATTAAGGACATCAACTGGCTGCTGTGTATCATCACCTGCTCGGTTCTGCTGTTCTTCCGGACGTCGGAGCACATGGAGGCGGCATACGGATTGGCCATTACGGTCACAATGTTGATGACGACTGTGCTGCTGTTTAACTACCTCGAAGGTACGATTAAAAAGGGCGGGGCGGTTCTCTTCTGCGGCCTCTACGTTGTAATTGAAACGATGTTCTTCATCGCAAGTATGAGTAAGTTCATTCATGGTGGGTACGTCACCCTGTTCATCATGGGGATGATTATCTTCGTCATGGTCATCTGGTACTATGGCAGCCAGGTCCGCAAACCGATCCGGAACGTGTCGCAGAAGGTTTCACTCAAGGATTACCTCGGTCAGCTGGTTAAGTTGGCAAACGATAATTCGGTTCAGCGGTACACGGATAACCTTGTGATGATTTCGCGGGTGAAGGACGACTACTCGATTGACCGGGAGACGCTTTATTCGATTCTGGATAAGCACCCGAAGCGGGCCCGGGTGTACTGGTTTGTGACGGTTAACCAAACGGATAAGCCGTTTACTAACTACTACACCGTCGACATGATGGGGACGCGGAATGTGGTTAATCTCCAGCTGTACGTTGGGTTTAAGATGCGACCGCGGGTGAACCTCTACATCCGGAAGGTTATTCATGATCTGATGGATAAGGGCATGATTGACGAACAGCCGCAGACGTACACGACCACGCCAGGCCGGCGGGTCGGGGACTTCTGCTTTATCCTGATTCGGGAGCTGTTGCCTGCAAATGTTATGATTCCAAACTGGAAACGGTTCTTGATTTCGGCGCGGATTTTCCTGCAAAACCACCTCACCAACCCGGTGCAGTGGTTTGGCCTGGAGTTTAGTGATGTCCGGGTTGAAAAGGTACCGCTCTTCTTGAAGCAGCGGCGGGATACCACCATCCACCTGCGCGAAGTTAAGAACACGGCTGAAAAGTAAATAAGTGGTTATTTGTTCCACCGGTAGTAATTTGTGGTATACTATCGGTGGAATATTTAGTTAATGTTTACCTGACGTTTACTTAATAAAGGAGGAGTCGTCATGGCGATTATGGTATTAGGGGGAGCCGGCTACATCGGTTCTCACATGGTTGATTGGTTACTGGATTACGGCGAGGAGCCGGTAGTGGTTGATAACCTGGTAACGGGTCACCGGGCTGCCGTTAACCCGAAGGCAAAGTTTTACGAAGGCGACGTGGCCGATAAGGACTTTATGCGGCGCGTCTTCAAGGAAAACCCGGACGTGGATGCTGTTATCCACTTTGCCGCTTACTCACTGGTTGGTGAATCAATGGGCAAGCCGTTAAAGTACTTCGACAACAACGTTACTGGCTTGATTAAGTTGCTCGAAGTGATGAAGGAAGTCGGCGTTAAGCGGCTCGTCTTCTCATCATCCGCCGCAACCTACGGAATTCCGGATCACATGCCAATCAAGGAAACGGATCCGCAAAACCCGATTAACCCGTACGGTGAAAGCAAGCTGATCATGGAAAAAATCATGAAGTGGGCCGACGAAGCATACGGCATTAAGTACGTTGCTTTGCGGTACTTCAACGTGGCCGGGGCTAAGCCGGATGGGTCAATCGGGGAAGACCACAACCCTGAGACGCACCTGATGCCAATCATTCTGCAGGTGGCTGAAGGAAAGCGCGACAAGCTGCAGGTTTACGGGGACGATTACGACACGCCGGATGGCACGAACATCCGGGACTACGTTCACCCGTTTGACTTGGCCGCAGCGCACATGCTGGCCGTTAAGTACCTGCGGGAAGGCCACGACTCCGACGCCTTTAACCTGGGCTCAGCTACCGGTTTCTCTAACTTAGAGATGCTGAAGGCGGCCCGTGAGGTAACGGGGAAGGAAATCCCGGCTGAAATCGCTGGTCGGCGGGGCGGTGACCCAGATTCACTGGTTGCTGCTTCGGACAAGGCCCGTAAGATTCTTGGCTGGAAACCAGAATATGACGATGTCCACAAGATCATTGAAACGGCATGGGCATGGCACTCAACGCATCCGAATGGCTACGATGACCAGAAGTAGGATTGCTTGATAAGAAGATAAGAGAAACGGTCGCTAGGGGTTAGCGGCCGTTTTTGTGTTACAACTCAAATGCGATTCAAATTATGCAAAAAATGCAAAAACAAAATGAAATGCAAAAAATGCAAAAACAAATTATAATAGGTGATAGATGGAGGTGAGCGAGATGAAAGAGCGGTCGCCATTTAACCCTAATTTTGGGAAGGTTCCGCAGTTGTTTTTGGACCGGGAACGCATAATTTCGGATTACGTCGATGAACTAACCAATGCTGGTACTGAAATCGACACCCCATACCAAACAACGATGATTTGTGGTGTTCGGGGATCGGGCAAGACGTCCGTTTTAACCGGGATTATTGATCAAATTGAGCAGCACAGTGATTGGGTTGTCGTGGACCTGTTAAACAATCAGTTGATTATTGATAACCTAATCGAAAACTTGCAGATGCAGCCGGAGTTAAAATTAAAGAGCTTTTTTAGCAAGGTTGACAAGATTAAGACAAGGCATTTTGATTTTAAACTAGTCGCCGGAAATGTCACGCAAATTGGGCTATTGATGGAAATATTTAAGCAGCTGAAGGCGCACCATAAAAAGGTGTTGATTGCGATTGATGAAGTCTCGTCAACCCCACAAATTCGGGACTTAGCAATGATCTACCAGCAACTTATCCGGCAACGCTTTGGGGTTGCGCTGGTGATGACCGGTCTACCGGAAAATATTTCTGAGTTGCAGCATAACAAAGTGCTGACGTTTTTGCTCCGGAGTAATCAGTTGGAACTGCCGTTTTTACACGGGAAATCAATTGAGCAGGCATTTCGGACAAATTTCGCGCAGGGTGGACGGCGCATTTCTGATGAAATAGCTACCCGGTTAACACTGATGACGCGCGGATATGCCTATGCTTTTCAATTATTAGGATACCTAGTTTGGAAAAGTACGGCACCAGGGGATGAGATTAGTGCTGATGTAGTCAACCAGGTGGTTAATGAATATCAGGATACGTTGGCAAGAAAAGCATACGCACTGGTTTATCAGCAACTAACTGCGGGTGACAAAGAATTTTTGCGCGCAATGGCCATGAGTGAAAGTGAAGACGGACAGGTTAAAATGGCGGCGATTGCACGGCAAACTGGGAAGCCGTCTAATTACTGGTCAACGTACCGGAAACGGCTGATAAAGCAACAGATTATTAAGGATGAGGCATACGCCTACGTAGCGTTTAAGCTACCTTACTTTAAGGACTTTGTTTTGGAAGAACAGAGGATTGCGAAATATGATTTCTAAAGGCATATATTAAAAGAACCCGACCGCATACAAAGCGATCGGGTTCTTTTTGAATATTCGCGTTATTAGTTACTTATGAGCCCAGCGTTCCCGAAGAAGCGGTACAATCTGCTTTGGCTGCCGGTCACGCGTGAAGACACCCTTCTTGTTGCCATCAACCCGAATAAGTGTTGGTGCGGTAGCAAAATCGGCAATGTTCCAGAGGTGTTCGCCAATAAAGTACGGGCATTCATCGAAGACCGCAAAGTTGGCTTTGTAGTAGTCAACCTGGTACTCCTCAGAATACGGATCATGGTAACGGGAGTGCAATCCAGGCTGGGTATCCGCACCAAACTCGGTAAACATGATGGGCTTGTCAGGGAAGCGCTTGTGCCAGGCGGCTAAGTCGGCCCGCAGCGCCTTCTTTGCTGCTTCTAAATCGTTGTATTGGAGGTACCAGCCGTAGTACCGATTGAGGCACAGTAAGTCAACGAGCGGGGCAACCTCGTCCTTTTCTGGGGTGGAGGAAAGGATGTTGGCGGAAACCCGCGGCCGGTGTTCCCAGTCAAGCTTGTGGGCAAGTTCGAAGAGGGGCTTGAAGTATTTGCCGGCGCCTTTCTCACTTGAAGCTGGTTCGTTGGCAATCGACCACATGATAACGGACGGATGGTTCTGATCGCGCGCGATAGTCTCCCGGAGGACCTGTTCGTGGGCCTGGCTCGTCTTCATTACTTCCCACGTGTTTGTCTGGGAAGATGATGTGTCGTCATTAGTGAAATTGCTGCTGACATCGACATTCATGTTTGCGTATAACCCCACTGCGGGAACTTCGTCAATGACGATGAAGCCGTCCCGGTCAGCAAGCCGCATTTCCTCCTCAGAATACGGGTAATGAGATGTCCGGAAGGAGTTGGCGTTTAAGTCCTTCATCAGGTTGTGGTCTAGGTTGGAGACGGCCATGTTCTGTCCCTTTCCAAGAACCGGGAAATCTTCGTGACGCCCGAAGCCCTTCAGGTAAACGGGTTTGTCGTTAATAAGAAGCTGGCAGTCCTTAACCTGAATGGTCCGAATGCCGAACGGCTCAGTATAGTCATCGAGAAGCTGACCGTCGTTATCGAATAACTCTACGGTGAGGTTGTACAGGTAAGCGTTCCGGACGTTCCAGCGGTGGGTCTTATTAATTGTCAGGGGCCCTCCCAGTTGATTTGCCGTGGCAACGACCTGATTGTCTTCATCGGTAATGGTAACCTTTGCGCGGGCGTAGTCCCCCCTTACCGTGATATCCGGGGTAACGGTGGTTGTTTCGCCGGTAACAGTATACTTAACGGTAATTTTTTCGGTGTACGTTGTCGCGGTAGAGTACAGCTTAACCGGCCGGTGAATTCCCGCGTAATTGTAGAAGTCGAAGTTTGGCTCGACAACGTCCCGCCCGTCAACCTGTGAGTGGTTCCCGACAGGAAGGGTGGTGTAATCGAGAATGTTGCTTAACCGCACCTTGAGGTCGTTTTTTCCGGCATGGACATAGTCGTTGATGACAAACTCAAAGGGCGTAAAGCCGCCGGTATGTTGCCCCACTTCCTGACCGTTGATGTAAACCGTTGCGCTATGAGTAGCCGAACCAAACCGTAAAACAAGGCGCCGTTCCAGCAGGACTGCGGGGACGGAAAGGGTTGTTTCGTACCAAAAATAGCCGGCATGGTCCCGAATAGCGTCGTCTACTACTTGGTCGTTGAATGAGCCGGGGACGGCCATTGTAATCGGTGCGGGAAGTGGTTCCGTTGTCGAGAGTGGATGGCCGGGTTGTTCAATTTGAAAGTCCCAAATACCGCTGAGGTCGCTCAGCGTTCGGGTTGTTGTTTGTTCTGGAAAAAGCATAGAATCAACTCCTTTTAGTAAACGCTTTCCTTACAATGATAATTATATTATTATTCACAAACACGCAATCAATATAATTGCTAATGGTTAAATAATAAGTAATTATGATAATTTTTGTGCTGCGGTTTGGAGTGATTTAATTACTGGTTTTAAGCGTTTTGTGTTAGATGAACGCCAGCAAAGGAAAATTTTGACTCCGGATTCAAGATCATCGACATGTCTAAAGACTAACTTATCAGAGTATTTACGGGTATTCATATATTCAGGAATAAGTGTAACTCCTGAGTTAGTGAGTACGGCAAAGAGAACGGATGTATAGTCTTTTCCAGTGTGAATAATGTTTTGTGAGCCGATAGACGTAGCAACTTCATGTTGCTGTTTTCCAAATTCGTTAGCGATAGTAAGAATATATTGCTGATGAAGGTCTGTTTTACGGATTACGTCTTTTGTGGATAGCGGATTATGTTTGTTAATTGCGAGAACTAGATTGCCAGAATATAATTCGAGCCGTTCAATTGATGACGGGAAAACACTCGCTTCTTCTTCGGTGGTGGTGATTAAATCAACCTTGTTATTGAAAAGAAGATCAACAGCTGTTAGTGATGAGGATGATACAAAATTTACAGGGATATCAAGAGTATCAAGATCGCTGTGTAAAAGTAATTGTGATAGAAGGTCACCTTTAGCACGTTGTGAGTACCCGAGTTTAACGGCATTTGTATTAACGTCTCGGACGTTACTCAATGCTTGATGGTATGAGTTAAGAATTCTAGTGGCATCTTGGTAAAAAACGTTTGCAGCGGTAGTTGCAGTAACTGGTTTTTTAGAGCGATCAAAGAGCTTAACGCCCAGTTCGTTTTCTAGCTTAAGAATCTGCTGGCTAATAGCCGTTTGCGTAACAAAGTTAATCTTAGCTGCGCGAGAAAAGCTGTGGTTCTCGTATGTATCAATGAAGTACTTAAGCGTGTTAAAGTCCACTATGGATCCCTCCCGTAATTACAATATTTGCTTATGATTATAACATTAATACATGTTTTACGTTTCACAAAAGAATGCTTGATAATTACAAATATACAAAGAGGCTGGGAAAAAACTAATTTTTCTCAGTTTTGAATAAAGAAAAACGAGCTAAATTCTATGACTTTTCAAAAAATTTAGCACGTTTTTTGGCTCTATAATATAAAGTATTGATGAATAAACCCACTGATACCGCCATTATAGAATCACTTTTACGTGTATATGAAAAGCCGGACGATGAATCGCTTTTGATT
>DGYFJ06202__coassemble_4606_pt1 | contig 4464 bp, 4 predicted proteins | sample DGYFJ06202__metabat2_low_PE_017 | metagenome-assembled genome bin DGYFJ06202
TTTGCTTAATCTGCGTCATTAAATTTGTTCAAGTTATTTATTGCAATCTACCAAAAAAAAAAAGAAACCACGAAAAGTACAGTTCTTTTATGATTTTCTTAATATTTTCGCTACTCTTATCATAAAAAAGACACAATTAGCAATTTCACTAACTGTGCCGTTCATTCTATTCGATTAAGTTCCCTAGTTACTGCTCATCTGCCCGAGAAACGGCCAGGGCGTTAATCGTTAACGTAATATCATGCGGGTTAACCTGAAAATCTTCATCCGCATCGAACCCACTAAACGGGACGTTCAGCCGCAACACCACGCCCTCATCAGGTTGAAGAACACCCATGTCCGGTTCCGTCACCTCTAAGTGCGAGTTGGTTTTTTGGCTGCTCTTCAGCTGAGCGTTAAAGTTCATCCGGATTCCGTTGACCGGGTAATCATACTTATTTACCAACGCACAGTCCATCGTCATGGCGTGGTCAGCGTGCCGGTACCACCCGCCCAGGAAGACAAAGGCGGTGGTGTTGTCCCGTAACAGGGCGCCGTTGACCGCCCGGGTTGCCTGTTCTACAAACGCCTGCCGCTCTTCCGGAGTAGCAAAGTTCGCCAACCGGTCGACAAGTTTAATCTTAATACTCATTCCTATCACTCCTGCCCGTTCCACTTTATTCGCTAATCACGTTTATTTTAGCACGCAATTTCAAAATTACGAATAATAATTTTCCTATTTATGCTGACGGGCAATCCGCGCACTGCGGAAATAGTGCATTGTCGACAGGTCGTCGCTCCGCAGCAGTTCCTTGTGGTGGTGCCACTTCGTCACGCGGTAGAGGGTCCCGTCGCCCTTGCTCTGCGTCCAGCCGTATTCCCGCAGCCAGCGGTGGTGGTGGACCGTCACGTCCGTCAGAAAACACCAGTTAACCGTGTTTGCCTGCATCGTTTGCGGGTTATGGTTTGTGTCCGCGTCGGTGTGCTGCTGGGCAGGGTGGGCCTGCAGCATCGTTGTGTGGTCGTGCCCATCGTTGGTTTGAAGCTGGTTGCCGTGAACGGTTAAGGTTGCGCCGTCCGCCGTGTACCAGGTCCCCTGCATGTCATGCGGGAAGTTTGTCCCCGCCGGCGTGCCGGTGCTGCTGACCATGGCCGGGGTCACCCGGAAGCTTGAGGACATCTTGTGGGAAGTGCTGGCCTGAGCGGTTGCACCCCAGCCGAATAGCAGGCCGCCGATGATGAGCCCAACGGTAAGGCGGTGGTGGTTCATTGTCATCCGTATCATCCTCCAGTTTCGTAATTTTTTCTTAATAAATCTGTCCCCGATTATAGCGCCTTTCGTTCGTTAACGCCAGTTCGTCCAAAAAAAGGACTGCGACTGTCGCCGCAATCCCTTTGCTAATTATTAATCACTGTTACTAATCTGCGCCATTCTCCCGCTGCCGCTTCCGGTTGGAGTAGGCGTAGAAGATGAACGCCACGGCGCCGAAGAAGACCGGCCCGATTGCCGTCCAGAAGGCGGTCATGTACTCGTGTTGCAGGATTGGCTGCACGATCGTGAAGATGATTCCGCCGGCCAGAACAACCAGGCAGAAGACTACCAGCACGTTGGTCCAGAACCGGTTCTTAAAGAATTCAAACGGCCGGTCGATGTCCTTCAGGCGCTTGAAGAACGGGAAGGCCCCGACCAAGAAGAGGTACGGGAAGGTTGTTGACACGTTCCCCATGTTGATCAGAATCGTGAAGAACTTGGCCGCCGTTGAGCCCCCGAAGGAGATGAAGAAGATGGCCACACAGACAACGGCCGCCTGGACCCACATGGCAAACGCCGGCATCCCGGCCTTGTTCAGCTTAGTAATCCGTTTTGGCCACAGCTTACTGTCCGAGCCCATGATGAACGACTTAATCGGGGAGTACGTCATGATGAAGAAGCTTCCCGTTACGGCCAGTAAAATACTGAAGCCCGTAAAGCGCATCATCAGCTGGCCGAACAGCAGGGCCGTGTGGTGGGAAACACCGATGGCTTCCCCGAAGGAAATCCCGAGGTTGCCCATCAGAATGTAGGTGACGTTCCCCAGCGTGACCTTACCGCTGCCGAAGACGTGCTGCCAGTTAGTACTGAAGCCCCACATGAAGATGGTGATGGCGTACCCAACCGCAATGAAGATCGTTGCCAGTAGGATGCCCCGCGGGAAGGTTTTTTCGGGTTTATCAAGGCTATCCATGATGCCCCCCATCGTTTCCATCCCACCATACGCGAAGATGGCGTAAACAATGAACGAAATCATCGCAATCGGCGTTCCAAACTGGGCGTTCGGCGAGTGAATGAAGGAACCTAAGCCGCTCACCGGTTGGGCCAGATGACCGTGGTTTAACACCAGGATAATGATGCTGGCTCCCAGGAAGATGGCGTTTAACGCCACGTTAAAGGCACCCCCGATGGAAGCAACCTTGGCGATGGCGTCCATGCCGCGCGCCGAGAAGAACGTCACGACCAGCACTAAAATAATCCCGGCAATCCCGAGCGTTTCGACCGAACTCAGGCCGAACAGGTGCCACGAAGCCGTCGTGTCCTTCCCGAAAATGAACGAGGACAGCGGAATGCAGTAGCCGGAAGCAACCTGCACCATCCAGACGATCCACGCCGCCAGCCAGATAAACGTTCCGATGAAGGCCCACTTTTCACCAATCGAGCCTTCCAGCCACGAGTAGATTCCCCCCTTGGCTTCCTTAAAGGATGAGCCGTACTCTGCCAGCATTAAACTGACCGGCAGGAAGAAGACCAGCGCGGCGAGGATGTACCAGACGATACTGGCGTACCCCATCTGCATGAAAGCCTTCGGGGTGTTGGCGAACCCATAGATTGATGAAATGATCATCATTACCAGGGTCATCAACCCAATTTTCTTATTCTCCTTCGGTGCGTCCATGAATTTACCCCCATAAATTAGATTAAAATTAGTTTGATTATACCATTATGAGGGGCGTTTGCGGGGAAATGCCCGGAATTTTATGAAAAGCAGAACAAATTTAACCCCGCTAATCCACCACGGCCGCAAGGAACGGTTCTGTTACCCGTGAGCGGAAAAAGGACGTTAACGGACCCATGCAAAGGGCCGTAATAATTGTCCCAATTCCCGGCATAACCCCGCACAGAAAGCCGATTAGAACACACGTTGAATCACTAACCACGCGCGCCACCCGGAACGGCGTGAGGTGGTAGTCATTCGCTGCCATTAACGCCCACGCATCGTAGGCAGACACCCCAATATCCGCGGTAAAGTATAATGCGGATGAAAAACACATCACGACTAACGCTCCGCCCATGACCATCAAGCGTGCGGATACTCCCGGATGCGGCATGAGCATATTCAAAAAAGAATGGGCGACCCCCGCTGCGGGGCCTGTAAGTAACAGGTTAATAACCGTTGCCCCGCCAATGTAGTGCCGCTGGGTAACAAAAACACCTCCTAGGAAAATACCAGTTACCACAACGTAAAAAACACTGTAACTTGTTCCGAACAACCGCGCGATTCCCGTTACAAAACACGTAAACGGGTCCGTTCCAAAGTTGGCCTTCTGAAGTCCTCCAACGCAGAAGCCCGTGATAATCACTCCCCAGAAAGCCATCCCAATCCGCCGCCGACTTTTTCTTGTCACCATGTTTTCCTCAACTTCCTTTCACTTTGCGGTATAATGCCCGTAACATACTCAGGGGGAATTTTAAAAATGGAAAATGCAACCGTTGTTAATTTTGATAACCGTTTTATCTCAGCGCTTCAGCTAACAACTGCCGGCGACTCTGTGACCGCGCCCACACATACATACGGCCCCGCTATCCGTCCCTACTACCTGCTCCACTTTATTACTGCAGGAGAGGGAAGTTTCATTACAGCAACCGCCCAATACCACCTCAAAGCAGGCGACGGTTTTTTTATCAGTCCCCACGTTCAGACAAAATACGTTGCGAGCTCCGTCAATCCATGGCAATACTTTTGGATCGGGTTTACCGGCTCTGCCGCACCAACAATTGTCCAGCGGTTAGCCTTAACCGATCAGTACCCCATTTTCAAAACCACCCCGGTTAGTCTCAAAAAAATTATGACGTTAATTGCCAATACGGTAATTACCCCAGCAACAGTTGGCGATGAGTTTCATCTCCTCGGAAACCTATTTCACGTTCTCAGCTTAATTGACACCGGCATTCCCACCGTCCGTCTCCGCGAAAATAATCCATACATTAACCAAGCATTAACCTATATCCAACAACACTTCATGGAGCCACTTACCGTCACAACAATCGCCAACCATATCGGTTTAAACCGTAGCTACTTAACAACGCTATTCAAGCAAACCACCGGGACCACCCCCGCTTCATACATCACGACGGTCCGCATCACTTACGCCACACACCTTCTAGAAAGCTCAAACGCCCCCATAAAGACAATTGCTCACCAGTGTGGCTACTCAACCACCGAAGCACTC